>MDSY01076245.1_pt1 | contig 13020 bp, 6 predicted proteins | sample 811131 | NCBI WGS metagenome assembly MDSY01 (sample SAMN05326643, study PRJNA326480) | marine metagenome | isolation source: seawater | place: Atlantic Ocean: South West | collected 2010
CTTGCCATGGTCAACGTGACCAATCGTGCCGATATTTACGTGTGGTTTTAAACGTTCAAACTTTGCTTTGGCCATGGGAGGCTCCTATTTTGTTTCGTGGCGGTGGGCAAAATGCCCACCCTACGGGTTGGTGTAGGGTGGGCCAGCGGCCCACCACGTTTATGCAAATTTTGCTTGGATCTCTTCAGAGATGTTGGACGGTACGGGTTCATAATGATCAAACTGCATCGAGAAGTTAGCGCGGCCAGACGACATGGAGCGCAAATTATTAATGTAACCAAACATGTTGGCCAGTGGTACAAAAGCATCAATCGCAATCGCGTTACCACGAGCATCCTGGCCCTGAACCTGCCCACGACGAGAGGTTAGGTCACCAATAATTCCACCGCAATAATCTTCCGGTGTAATCACTTCAACCTTCATGATGGGCTCAAGCAACTTCGCACCAGCAAGGCGCATGCCTTCACGCATACACATCCGACCCGCAATTTCAAAAGCTAGAACTGAGGAATCGACATCGTGATATTTACCCTCAAGCAGAGCCACTTTAAAGTCGATCACAGGGAAGCCTGCCAGAGGACCACTGTCCATAACAGAACGAATACCTTTTTCAACGCCTGGGATATAATCTTTTGGAACAGAACCACCAACGACCCGGGATTCGAAAGAATACCCTTCGCCCGGGACAGTGGGAGAGATTACCATTTTAACTTCAGCATATTGGCCAGAACCGCCAGATTGCTTTTTGTGAGTATAAATGTGTGTAACTTCGTGTCCGATGGTCTCACGATAGGCCACTTGTGGCGCGCCGATGTTAGCTTCGACTTTGAATTCACGACGCATACGGTCCACAAGAATATCAAGGTGCAGCTCGCCCATTCCTTTCATGATCGTTTGACCCGATTCAATGTCAGTTTCTACGCGGAAAGAGGGATCCTCAGCAGACAAACGCTGCAGAGCTAAGCCCATTTTTTCTTGATCACCCTTGGTTTTTGGTTCAATGGCAATCTCTATTACAGGCACTGGAAATGTCATTGTTTCGAGAACAACGGGATCACTTACAGCACAAAGCGTGTCACCCGTAGTTGTCTCCTTCAAGCCACCAAGTGCAATGATATCGCCAGAAAATGCTTCTGAAATTTCATCACGATCATTCGAATGCATAATCATCATGCGCCCAACACGTTCTTTTTTGCCTTTGGTGGAGTTCAGAAATGAGTCACCTTTTTCCAATTTACCTGAATAAATCCGAGTAAAGGTTAAAGACCCTACAAAAGGATCATTCCAAATTTTGAACGCAAGAGCCGAGAATGGCATATCATCATCCGCTCTACGAGCGAGATCACGTGTCTCAGCTTCATCACCAGGACGAAAGCCCATATAATCCACAACGTCGAGCGGGCTTGGCAGATAGTCAACAACCGCATTCAGAAGTGGTTGTACGCCTTTATTTTTAAATGCAGATCCACCCAGAACAGGGACAAATGCCATGGCCAATGTAGCCTTTCGGATCAACTTGCGCAACGTGGGAACATCCGGCTCGTTACCCTCCAGATATTCCATCATCGCTTCGTCGTCTTGATCTACTGCCGCTTCAACCAGTTTGCTCCGCCATTTATCAGCAGTCTCTTTCAAGCTCTCTCGGATTGGTGCTTTAGTCCAAGATGCGCCAAGGTCATCACCCTCCCAAAGCCACTCCTCCATGGTAACGAGATCGACCAAACCTTCCAGCTCAGTTTCAGCGCCGATTGGAAAAGATACAGGAATAGCACTTGCGCCCGTACGATCTTCAATCATCGAAACGCATTTAAAAAAGTCTGCTCCAGTTTTGTCCATTTTATTGACAAAAACCATACGCGGAACCTTGTAGCGGTCAGCCTGACGCCAAACTGTTTCGGTTTGAGGCTCAACTCCAGCGTTCCCATCCAAAACACATACTGCACCATCCAAAACAGCAAGGGACCGCTCAACCTCAATAGTAAAGTCAACATGGCCTGGTGTGTCGATGATGTTGAAGCGATGCTTAGGCCCAACCGGGTTAACACCATCTTCTGTGCGTTCCCAAAACGTAGTCGTTGCCGCAGACGTGATAGTAATACCACGCTCTTGCTCTTGCTCCATGTGATCCATGGTTGCAGCACCATCGTGCACTTCGCCGATGTTATGCTCTTTGCCTGTGTAAAACAGGATTCGCTCGGAACAGGTAGTTTTACCTGCGTCAATGTGCGCAATGATACCGAAGTTGCGGTACAGCTCTAGTGGGTATTCGCGTGCCATATCAGTTCAGCCTCTGTAGGGTTACCAGCGGTAGTGGCTGAACGCTTTGTTTGCGTCGGCCATTTTGTGAGTGTCTTCACGCTTTTTGACGGCTGAACCACGGGATTGCACCGCATCCAACAATTCACCGGCAAGACGTTCTTCCATTGTGTTCTCGTTGCGCTTGCGGCTGGCTGTAATCAACCAACGGATTGCAAGAGCTTCGCGACGCTCAGGACGCACCTCAACAGGCACCTGATACGTAGCCCCACCAACGCGGCGCGAACGCACCTCGACGGAAGGTTTAATGTTTTCCAAAGCTTCATGGAACATCTCGATCGGCGCGCGCTTTACTTTCGTTTCAACACGCTCAAGAGCGCCATAAACGATGCGTTCCGCGATGGATTTTTTACCATCGAGCATCAAATTATTCATAAATTTTGTTAGGACCAGATCGCCATATTTGGCATCAGGTAAGACAGAGCGCTTCTCAGCGGCGTGACGACGTGACATATCTTGATTCCCTTACTTCGGACGCTTCGCGCCGTATTTCGAACGACGTTGCTTACGGTCTTTGACGCCCTGGGTATCCAGAACACCGCGCAGGATGTGGTAACGCACACCAGGAAGATCTTTCACCCTGCCACCGCGAATCAGAACAACAGAGTGTTCTTGCAGGTTGTGGCTTTCACCAGGGATGTAGCTGATAACCTCAAATCCGTTGGTGAGGCGCACTTTAGCAACTTTCCGCATCGCCGAGTTCGGCTTTTTTGGGGTTGTTGTGTATACGCGTGTACAAACGCCACGCTTCTGTGGACATTCTTGCAAGTGCATTGACTTGCTGCGTTTTATTTTAGGCTGCCGGGGTTTCCGGATCAGCTGTTGGATCGTTGGCATTGGCGGTTCTCTTCCCGTCTGGACAAATAAGGTGATGGGAATAGCCCCCACCGGTTCCAATGTTAAGCGCCAGGTCAGTTACCCATCGCCGGTTTCCGCGTCTGATCGCGGTAATTTTTCGCCAAAACACAACCAAAACCGCATCCCTTCCTAAAAATAGAGGGGGCGGCGGGGGTTCCAGAGGAACAGCAAGCTGTTCTTGACCACTTCAAATTTTGATGTTGCACAATGAGGTATCCCCCATGGCAGATGTGGGGCGTATATGCAGAGTCGCTTTGGGTGTCAACAGGTACGATGCCCTAGGCAAAACTTCCTTGCTGGGCTCAGTTTGCAGGCTATAAAAAATTTAGACCATGGGCAGGCAATTTCCAAAGCCAGCACACCTGCAGGCTCTTATCCGCGCAAGGCCCTTTGGCGATAGAGGGTGAAGGCGCCGGTGCCTACTATCACACCTGCCCCAGTCAGCGCCAAAGCGTCTGGCCATTCCGAGAAGAACACATAACCCAGAATCAGCGCGGCAATCAGGCCCACATAGCGAAACTGCGCGGTAAAGCTCACGTCTCCAGTGCGGATCGCCATCACGCTGACGATATAGCCAAAGAAGATCGCCACTGAGGAGCCCAGCAGCGCCGCCCAAGCCAGCCCCGTGATCGGCACCCAAGGCTCAAACACAGTGGCAAAGCTGGCCGCCACAAACACCCCAAAGGCCGCAAACAAGGACATCTCCTGCGAGGACAGCTTCGCGCCTAGGCTGCGCGCGGTGAGATCCCTTATGGTCACACAGATCACCGCTGCCAGACAGAACAAGGAATAGACGTTAAACCCATCGCTGCCCGGCTTCACAATCAGCAACATCCCCAGAAAGCCCACCGCAATCGCCGACAGCCGCCGCCAACCCAAAGGCTCGCCCAAAAACAGAAAAGCCGCCAAGGGAATAGTAAGCGGCAGGATCTGCAGAATAGCGGTCATATTGGCCAATTCCATATTGAACAACGCCGTCACAATAAAAAACGCAGCCCCCACTTCCGACAAGCCGCGCAGGCCTAAGATCATCCGATCGCGTCGACCCAGCTCTTGCACCCGCCAACCTGACCGCGTCACCAACACTGCCAGCAGCAGCAGCACCAACCCGCCCCGTACGGCCAAGATTTGATAGACGGGGAGCACGCCCCCCAAAGACTTGATGATCGCATCATTGGCCGCAAAACAGATCATTGAGCAGATCATGAACAGGGCACCACGGATATTGTTTGACATGCTGGGGTCCCTTTGTTGCGCAATGTGAAGTTCGATAGTCTTACCCGGCTTTATTTTTCGCAGTAGTTCGACTGCAAAACGAAAAAGGGCCGCTCAAAAGAGCGGCCCTAAATCTTAAATATAAAAGGATTCACGCCTCGCCATTCTCAGGTTTTTGCACCAACAGGCTATCAAACAGCTCATCCGGTGTTGAAGCCGCTTGAGTTGGAGCAGCCAAGGCTATTGCCTTTTCCGCCTGCGCCCGACGCGCTTCGATCACAACATTGTCGCGATCAGAGGCCACACGGCGCATTTTCTGCGTCGCACCACCGGTACCAGCTGGAATCAAACGACCCACGATCACGTTCTCTTTCAGACCGACCAATTTATCACGTTTGCCTTGCACCGACGCTTCAGTGAGCACGCGCGTGGTTTCTTGGAACGAGGCCGCAGAGATGAACGAGCGAGTTTGCAAGGAGGCTTTAGTTATCCCCAGCAAGATTGGCTCGCCCTGAGCTGGACGTCCACCTTTTGACAGGGCCTTCTCATTGGCCGCATCAAACTCGGCTTTGTCGACATGTTCGCCTTTCAGCAAAGTAGTCTCGCCACTGTCGGTAATTTCCCATTTCTGCAACATCTGACGTACGATAACTTCGATGTGCTTATCGTTGATCTTCACACCTTGCAGACGATACACGTCCTGAACTTCGTCAATCATATAATCGGCCAAAGCCTCTACACCCATAACCGCAAGAATATCGTGTGGAGCCGGGTTGCCATCCATGATGTAATCACCTTTTTTGATGAAATCACCCTCTTGGACAGGGATATGCTTGCCTTTTGGCACCATGTATTCAACTTTTTCCATAGTGTCATCCGCAGGCTCAATCGCAATGCGACGCTTGTTTTTGTAGTCTTTGCCAAAGCGCACGTAGCCATCAATCTCTGCAATGATCGCGTGATCTTTGGGGCGACGTGCCTCAAACAATTCCGCAACCCGAGGTAGTCCACCAGTAATATCCTTAGAGCGACCGCCTTCACGAGGAATACGGGCCAGGATGTCACCAGCTTTGATTTTTTGCCCGTCTTCCACAGACAAAACAGCATCCACAGACATGGCATAAGAGATTGGGTTACCATCTTCACGGGTCAGCATTTCACCATCAACACCTGTCACGATGATTTTTGGTGCTAGTTCGTTACCTTTGAGCGCAGCGCGCCAATCGGTAACGATCTTCTGGGTCATGCCTGTCGCATCATCTGTCTCGTCACGCACCGCAATGCCCGACACGAGATCCACATATTTAACAGTCCCGGATTTCTCAGCGATCATTGGCAATGTGAAGGGGTCCCATTCAAACAGTTTGTCACCACGAGCGATTGTTTGCCCATCTTCGACCAACATTTTAGAACCGTAAGCCACTTTATAGCTTGCAATAACAGCGCCGCCCACATCAAGGATGCTGGCAACCATGTTCCGTGTAAGTGACAAGAACTCACCTGCAGAATTTTTTAACAGGTTGGCATTCTCAAGATGAACTTTACCAGACTGGCTACTTTCTTGGCTAGACTGTTGACCACCACCCTGCGCAACCCCACCAATGTGGAATGTCCGCATGGTCAGCTGTGTGCCTGGCTCGCCGATAGACTGCGCCGCGATGATGCCAACGGCCTCACCTTGGTTGACCAGAATACCACGTGCAAGGTCACGACCATAGCAGGCCGCACAAATACCATCATCTGTTTCACAGGTCAAAGGTGACCGGATCAACATTGAGATAACGCCGCCGGCTTCAATGAAGTCCGCTTTGCGCTCGTCTATGATTTCACCTTTGGAGCAGAGAATTTCATCGGTACCTGGCTTGATCACATCTTCAGCCGCAACACGGCCCAAGATACGTTCTGCCAATGAGGAGATCACTTCGCCATCATTCACCGCCGCCCGTGCTGTGATAGAGCGCTCAGTGCCACAATCATGCTGACGCACGATGCAATCCTGGGCCACATCCACCAAACGACGAGTCAAGTAACCAGAGTTGGCTGTTTTCAGAGCCGTATCTGAAAGACCTTTACGCGCACCGTGTGTTGAGTTGAAATATTCAAGAACGGACAAACCTTCTTTAAAGTTTGAGATGATCGGTGTTTCAATGATATCACCGTTTGGCTTGGCCATAAGACCACGCATACCGCCGAGCTGTTTCATCTGAGTAACCGAGCCACGTGCTTTTGAGTGGGCCATCATGTAAACCGAGTTCGGTTCCATTTCAGCACCATTCGCATCGTATTTCACCGAGGCGATAGCGTCCATCATGGAGTCGGTCACTTGGTCGTTACAGTTTGACCAAGCATCGATCACCTTGTTGTATTTCTCACCCTGAGTGATCAGGCCATCCATATATTGCTGTTCGAACTCTTTAACCTGAGCACGCACACCATCAACGATGGTCCATTTATTGTCTGGGATCAACATGTCATCTTTACCGAAAGAAATACCAGCGCGGAAGGCTTCACGGAAACCAACAGTCATCACATGATCACAAAAAATCACCGATTCTTTCTGACCACAGTAACGATAGACCGTATCGATCACTTGCTGAACTTCGCCTTTTTTCAAAAGGCGGTTCACCAAGCTAAACGGAGCTTTAGCATTTTTAGGAAGCAAGTCACCCAAACGAACCCGGCCAGGTGTGGTTTCGAACCGCACCATGATCTCATTGCCTTCGTCATCTATCTGCAGAATTCGAGCTTGGATCTTCGCGTGCAGATGCACAACGCCCGCGTCGAGCGCGTGCTGAACTTCATCCACGGAGCCAAAGATCATGTCTTCACCCTTCATGCCTTTGCGCATTAGAGTGGTGTAGTAGAGACCCAAGATCATATCCTGTGACGGAACAATAATTGGCGCACCGTTGGCAGGGGACAACACGTTGTTGGTCGACATCATCAAGACGCGCGCTTCCAGCTGAGCTTCAAGGCTCAAAGGAACGTGCACGGCCATTTGATCGCCATCAAAGTCAGCGTTAAAAGCCGAACAAACCAGAGGATGCAGCTGGATAGCCTTACCTTCGATCAAAACAGGTTCAAACGCTTGGATGCCCAAACGGTGCAGAGTAGGCGCACGGTTCAACATCACCGGGTGTTCACGTATCACTTCATCCAGAATATCCCAAACTTCAGGACGTTCTTTTTCCACCAATTTCTTAGCTTGCTTCACAGTGGAAGACAGGCCTTTGGCCTCCAACCGGCTGTAAATGAACGGCTTGAACAACTCGAGCGCCATCTTCTTGGGTAAGCCACATTGATGCAGTTTCAGCTCAGGGCCCGTCACAATCACAGAGCGACCAGAGAAGTCGACGCGTTTGCCCAAAAGGTTCTGACGGAAGCGGCCTTGCTTGCCTTTCAGCATGTCAGACAAAGACTTCAATGGACGTTTGTTTTGTCCAGTGATCACCCGGCCACGACGGCCATTATCAAACAATGCATCGACAGATTCTTGCAACATACGCTTTTCGTTGCGCACGATGATATCTGGCGCACGCAATTCGATAAGACGCTTCAAACGGTTATTACGGTTGATCACCCGACGATAAAGATCGTTCAGGTCAGACGTTGCAAAGCGACCACCATCCAGGGGCACCAAGGGGCGCAGTTCTGGTGGAATCACAGGGATCACGGTCAAGATCATCCATTCTGGACGGTTGCCAGATTCGATAAAACTTTCAACGATTTTCAAACGTTTTATGATTTTTTTAGGCTTCAATTCACCTGTGGCTTCGGACAGATCAACACGCAGTTGCTCAGCTTCACCCTCAAGATCAATCAAAGACAGCATTTCACGGATCGCTTCAGCGCCGATGTTAGCAGTAAAGGCATCCATGCCGTAAATGTCTTGCGCATCGAGGAATTCCTCCTCGTTCATCAACTGGCCATAGGTCAGGTCAGTTAAGCCAGGCTCGATGACGACGTAGTTTTCAAAGTACAAAATCCGCTCAAGATCACGCAAAGTCATATCTAGCATCAAGCCGATACGCGATGGCAGTGATTTCAAGAACCAAATATGCGCAACCGGGCTAGCCAATTCGATGTGGCCCATCCGCTCACGACGTACTTTTTGCAGCGTAACTTCCACACCACATTTCTCGCAGACAACGCCGCGATATTTCATGCGCTTATATTTACCGCACAAGCATTCGTAGTCTTTGATTGGGCCAAAGATACGCGCACAGAACAAGCCATCACGCTCAGGCTTGAAGGTCCGGTAGTTTATGGTTTCTGGCTTTTTGATTTCACCAAATGACCATGACAAAATCCGCTCTGGACTGGCCAAGGATACTTTGATTTCATCAAAGGCTTTAGGGGGCGCAACCGGGTTGAACGGGTTGGTTGATAGTTCCTGGTTCATCTTAAATTCCTTTATTCAGAGGGAGGGGACGGTGGGAGTAGATTACGCTGGCGCGTAATCTACTCGTCCACCTCCGCATCCAGGAGTTCCATATTCAGGCCAAGGCCACGGACTTCTTTGACAAGAACGTTGAACGATTCTGGAATACCAGCTTCGAAATTATCCTCACCTTTAACAATGCTTTCATAGACTTTCGTCCGGCCAGCAACGTCATCCGATTTCACGGTCAGCATTTCTTGCAAGGTGTAAGCCGCCCCATAAGCTTCCAGCGCCCAAACTTCCATTTCCCCGAAACGTTGGCCACCAAATTGCGCTTTACCGCCCAATGGCTGCTGGGTGACCAGCGAGTATGGACCAGTAGAACGTGCGTGGATTTTATCGTCCACAAGGTGGTGTAGTTTCAGCAGGTATTTAATGCCCACGGTTACTGGACGTGCAAACTCTTCGCCTGTACGACCATCAAACAAGACCGATTGCCCACTTTCGCTAAAGCCTGCCCGACGCAGAGCGTCGTTCACGTCAGCTTCTTTCGCGCCATCAAATACTGGTGTCGCAATTGGCACACCGTTAATTACGTTGCCCGCAGATTCCGACAGAGACTTCTCGTCCATGTCTTCAATGCCTTCAGCGTATACATCATCGCCATAAGCGATGCGCATTGCGTCACGCACCGGGGTCAAATCGCCAGAACGGCGGTATTCACCCAAAGCTTCATCAATTTTGATACCCAAACCACGTGCAGCCCAACCCATGTGGGTTTCGAGAATTTGACCAACGTTCATACGTGAAGGAACACCAAGTGGGTTCAATACGAAATCAACCGGAGTACCATCGCCCAAGAAAGGCATATCTTCCATCGGCACAACTTTTGAAATCACGCCTTTGTTGCCGTGACGACCAGCCATTTTATCACCCGGTTGCAGCTTACGCTTCACCGCTACGAAAACTTTGACCATTTTCATCACGCCTGGTGGCAAATCATCGCCACGGCGTACTTTTTCCACTTTGTCTTCAAAGCGGGCGTCCAATGTTCGTTTCTGTGCTTCATATTGCTCGTTCAACGCTTCAACGACTTCAGCATCGCCTTCTTCTTTCATCGCGAACTGCCACCAATGGCTGCGTGGCATATCATCCAGAATCGCTGCTGAAACCATGCCACCGCGTGTGCCTTTAGGACCTTTAACAGCTTCACTACCTTCGATCATGCTGCGCAAGCGCGCATAGATGTTGCGATCAAGAATTGTCAGCTCATCGTCACGGTCACGGGCCAAACGCTCAACTTCTTCACGTTCGATCTGCAATGCACGTTCGTCTTTTTCAACGCCATGGCGGTTGAACACACGAACTTCAACGATTGTACCATAGTCACCGGGTGGCAGACGCAAAGATGTGTCACGCACATCAGATGCTTTCTCACCAAAGATTGCCCGCAGAAGCTTTTCTTCTGGGGTCATCGGACTTTCGCCTTTTGGTGTAATCTTACCAACCAAGATATCCGCAGGACCAACTTCAGCACCGATATACACGATGCCAGCTTCGTCCAAGTTGCGCAGAGCTTCTTCGCCCACGTTTGGAATATCACGCGTGATTTCTTCAGGGCCCAATTTCGTATCTCGGGCCGCAACTTCGAATTCTTCGATGTGTACAGAGGTGAAAACGTCGTCACGCACAATACGCTCAGAGATCAGGATACTATCTTCGTAGTTATAGCCGTTCCAAGGCATAAACGCGACAACCACGTTTTTACCCAAAGCCAATTCGCCGATATCGGTCGACGGACCATCTGCAACCACTTCACCTTTGGTGACGTAATCACCAACCTTCACCAATGGGCGTTGGTTGATACATGTGTTTTGGTTAGAGCGTTGGAACTTACGCATTCGGTAGATATCAACACCTGCGTCACCCAGCTCAAGATCTTCAGTTGCCCGAATAACGATCCGCTGCGCGTCCACTTGGTCGATGATACCCCCACGTTTTGCCATAATAGCAGCACCGGAGTCACGGGCTACAATTTCCTCGATACCGGTTCCGACCAAAGGCGCTTCCGCCTTCAGCAATGGCACGGCTTGACGTTGCATGTTCGAGCCCATCAAGGCCCGGTTTGCATCGTCATTCTCAAGAAATGGGATCAAAGACGCTGCAACCGAGACCAACTGTTTCGGAGAAACGTCAATCAAGTTTACAGAGGCAGACTGCGCTAGCGTATAGTCACCATTTTGACGGGTTGAGACCAAGTCATTAATGAATTTTCCGTTCTCATCCAATGCCGCGTTGGCCTGCGCCACAGTGTGACGCATTTCTTCAGTGGCAGACATGTATTCAACTTCATCCGTCACCACACCGTCAACAACTTTGCGGTAGGGTGTTTCAATGAAGCCATATTTGTTTACCCGAGCGAAAGTCGCCAGGGAGTTAATCAGACCAATATTCGGCCCCTCCGGCGTTTCAATTGGGCACATCCTACCATAGTGAGTGGCGTGAACGTCACGCACTTCGAAGCCAGCACGTTCGCGGGTCAAACCTCCAGGGCCAAGCGCAGACAAGCGGCGCTTGTGTGTCACTTCGGACAGCGGGTTGGTTTGGTCCATGAACTGTGACAATTGGCTCGAGCCAAAGAATTCACGCACAGCAGCTGCGGCAGGTTTAGCATTGATCAAATCTTGCGGCATCACTGTATCGATTTCGACAGAGGACATCCGCTCTTTGATCGCACGTTCCATGCGCAGCAAACCAACGCGATATTGGTTTTCCATCAATTCACCAACAGAGCGCACACGACGGTTGCCCAAGTGGTCAATATCATCGATGTCACCGCGGCCATCGCGCAGATCTACCAGAGCTTTGATACAAGATACGATATCTTCACGGCGCAGTGTGCGCACAGTGTCTTCCGCGTCCAGAGCCAAACGCATGTTCATTTTCACACGACCAACAGCCGAGAGATCATAACGCTCGCTGTCGAAGAACATTGTGTCAAACAGGCCAGAGGCCGCATCAACGGTGGGCGGTTCACCCGGACGCATAACGCGATAAATGTCCATCAATGCCGTGTCGCGGGACATGTTTTTGTCCATCGCCATTGTGTTGCGCATGTAGGCGCCCACATTTACGTTATCAATGTCCAGAACTGGGATATTTGTGATGCCTGCGTCTAGCAATTCTTTCACAGACCCGCCGATCACTTCACCCTCTTTGTCCAGCTCCCAAGTCAACTCGTCGCCGGCTTCCACATAGATGGCGCCAGTTTCTTCGTTGATAATATCTTTGGAAACAAACTTGCCCAAAATCTGATCGAATGGAACCAGCAGCTTGGAAACGGCAGCTTCGTCGATCAATTTTTTAACCGCGCGTGGAGTTATTTTTTTATCAGCTTCCGCAATCATCTCACCTGTTTTAGCGTCAACCAAATCAAATGTTGGACGCGTGCCCCGCACGCGCTCTGGGAAGAACTTAGTGACCCAGCCGCTGCCTTTTTTGAAAGTATAGTCAACTGTTTCATAATAAGCATCCATGATGCCTTCTTGGTCGAGACCCAATGCATAAAGCAATGTGGTCACTGGCAGTTTACGACGACGGTCAATACGGGCGAAAACCACATCTTTGGCGTCAAATTCGAAATCCAACCAAGAGCCACGGTAAGGAATGATCCGACAAGCAAACAACAATTTCCCGGAGGAATGTGATTTACCTTTGTCATGATCAAAGAACACGCCAGGAGAGCGGTGCATCTGGGAAACGATCACCCGCTCAGTACCATTCACCACAAAGGTGCCGTTTGGCGTCATCAAAGGCATATCGCCCATGAATACATCTTGTTCTTTGATGTCTTTAACCGACTTCGCACCGGTGTCTTCGTCCACATCAAAAACTATCAAGCGCAGCGTTACCTTCAATGGGGCTGCATATGTCATATCGCGCTGTTGGCACTCTTCAACGTCGTATTTTGGTTTTTCCAGCTCGTACTTTACGAACTCCAAAATCGCAGTCTCGTTGAAATCTTTAATCGGGAATACCGATTGAAAAACGCCTTTGATGCCTTCACCGTCGAGCGGCTGAAGCGTCTCACCAGATTTTAGAAACAAATCATAAGAGGATTTTTGAACCTCAATTAGATTTGGCATTTCCAAAACTTCACGGATTTTGCCGTAATATTTGCGCAAACGTTTTTGACCTAGGAATGACTTAGCCATGCGTTACGTAACCTTTCATCTCGCCTGTCACACTGC
>MDSY01131950.1_pt1 | contig 13020 bp, 11 predicted proteins | sample 811131 | NCBI WGS metagenome assembly MDSY01 (sample SAMN05326643, study PRJNA326480) | marine metagenome | isolation source: seawater | place: Atlantic Ocean: South West | collected 2010
CCCACCCCTCACCCCGCTACCTCCACCCGTGACCCCACTAGCCCCAACCCCCCCTCCCCCCCCCCTCCACCCGCACCCCTCCACCTCTCCACTCCTGCTCCCACCTCCCCCACGCCCTATCCCCACCCTACCCCCACCCTATCCCCACCGTAGCTCGAGGCGACGATCCTGATTGGGAGCTGTGGGGCCAGCGTGCGCGCCTGCTCGGCGGCGAGATTGGCGACTCTCTCTCTTTTGCGCTCGACGAAGTGCGCGCCGATTTCGAAGCCTACCAGCAGCTCGAGCGCGTTGGCGCTCTGCCGACGCTCGTCGAGGAGCTCACGATCGAGAGCGGCGCTGGGTTCGGCGGCGGAGGCGGCGGTGCGAAGCCCCTGCGCTCCTTCGAGCAGCAGGACAGCCCGCGGGAGCAGCGCAAGGCGCGCGCGCGCAGGCGCGAGGAGGAGCTCGCGCTCAAGCAGCTGCAGCTCGCGGGGAGCGTCACGGCACGCGCGTCGAAGGACGCGTCGGACGCCTTCGTGCTCGGGGTGCTGCCGTCGGCCAAGGCGGTCTCCAAGGTGGCGGCGCGGCGGATCGCCACCAAGATCGCCGGGAGCGAGAACGGGGGGGGGGGGGGCAGAGCGTCGTCGGTGAGCTCGCTTCGCAGATTGCCGAAGAGTACACTCGCGAGATCCAGAATGCGCAACGGTTCGGTCCGCTCTCCGAGCTGAGCGATGCGGTGTCCGGGCCGACGCAGAAGCTCCGGGACGACATTGACAAGGCCACCACGAATATCCGCCAGTTCTCGGAGGGCGTGCAGGCAAGCCTCGCAAGCCTCGCAAGCCTCGCAAGCCTCGCAAGTCGCACGTCGCCCACATGCCGCACACATCCCTTTCTCCCCATGCACCAGTGCAACTTCTTTTCCAGGCGGAGGTTCAGAGACAAAAGGAGGCGCGCAGGCTGCAGGAGGAGCTCGAGCCCAAAGTGCTCGAGGCTGGGGTGAGGGGGGTCCGTCGAGGGGCACCGGTGGTGAGGGAGGCGCAACAGGGGGGGCTTGAGGAGCTCGAGCAGCCGGATGCCTCGACGATGCCGTTCAGCACGGGAGAGACGATCGATGCCGCGGAGCAGGCCGCGTCAGCCGAAGGAGCCGCCGCGCCCTTCTGGCAGAACCGGCCGGCGCAGTGGCAGCAGCCTGCGCGATGGGGGCAGCAGCAGCAGCAGGAATACGTTGTCGACGATCAGCTCTCCGTAGAGGTGGACGTGCTCGACGCTGAGGTGGATATCTCAGCGGCGTCTCGGAGATCCTTTGGAAACGATAGAGGAGACATCATGGACGCTCAGAGTGGCGCTGACGAGAATGCGATCAGCACGCTCGCGGTCGTCGGAGAGGGAGAGGAGGCGGTCGACGTAGCTGCCGTGGCTTCCGAAGACGCCAGCCAGGTCGCACAGGATCGCAACCTGAAGATTCTCGATGCCGTGCTGCTGATCGGCGAGGAAAGTATCGCCGCCGTCGGCTCGGCCGCCGTCAACTTTCTCACACCGGAGGAGTCTCGCCCGTGGACGCCGTTGAGGGCATTCGAGGCGCAGAAGAGCGAGCGCCAACGCAAGGTGACCAAGGCGCAGACGCAGCTCCTCGATGAGCTCGCCAAGGCATTCGACCGCCAATGACGCACTTCGCACATTCGACATTCATCCGCATGTATGGCAGCCACGAATCATGCATCTGCTACTGCAAGTAGAGTGTCCAGTGTCGAGTGTGTATGAGTATATACCTCACAATCTAGACCAGTCTGAGTCTCAGTTCACATATCGCAGACATATCTCGATTTTCAATTATGTGCATATAGATAGACTAAGACTGAGACTCGGACTGTATAGGAGCCTTTCTCGTTTCTGTGGCTGTGCGTGACTCTTACGTCTTACTCTGCGTCTACCCAAGTCAAATAACATATTTGAATTATTTCAAATGTCATAATATCAATATATGAATATCAATATCGAATTTGGAATGTGCAATTGTCCTGATCCTGTCCAACTGAGAACTGTGCGTTGACGGTGCTGGTGCAAATAGAAGGCGAAGGCGCGAGCTTCTTTCCCCTGATTCTGTTCTCACCTCAGTCTGATCGAGTATGTAAGCCCCCCCGTCAGCTGTAAGCCGCCCGTCAGCGGAGGCGCGAGATGAGTTGGCGCTGCCCCTTCTGCTTTGGGCTCTTCCGTGGGGGCTCCTTTGCGGCGCGCGCGAGTGCCGCTTGGAGCTCGCCGATCTCAGGCACGAGCGCGTCGTAATGGACGCCGCCTTGATAGAGGATGTGGATTGTCGCATTGAGCCCACGCTTGCTTTCGCCCTTGGCGGTCGGTGCGTCAAAACAAGAGATGCGCTCAAAGCCTCCCGAGCACTTCTCATAGACCCAAACGTTGATCCCCATGAGGTGGCTGCAGGCGGCCATCTCTATGCCGCCGCCCCAGCCGCTCCGCCCCATGCGCGCCGCGTACGCACGCGGGGAGAGGCCCGTGTCCCAGCGCACCCACATGGCGAGGGGCGTGTCCGCGATCCGCAGCTGCGCATGCGTCGCCACCCACTCGGCGAGCTGCCGCCGCAGCACGTGCGCGTTGGGCAGGTGACCGGAGACGCTGCCTCGCTGCTGGGCGAGCCCGTAGCGCAGCGAGTGGAAGAGGCACGAGCCATCGCCCGGCTGCGGCATGACCCGACCCCTGCGAAGCAGAATGGGCCGCCCGCCATGCCCCATCCCATTGCGCCCAGCCTTGCCGGGCTGCGCGTCGGGGTGCGTGTCGCGCGACTTCTTGTAGTGGGGGCACCGATCCGATGGATGGGGGCCGTCGCACTTGCTGCAGCGTGCCGGTTTGGACGAGGGCGACACGTGGCTACCGCTACTGCCCACAGAAGACGAACGCTTCGGCGACTTTGGCGAGGCCTGCTGCGCGGGCTGCTGTTGCTGTTTGGGCGAGCGCGCCACTTGCGATGGCCTAGGCGAGCGCTCCACTTGCGATGGCCTCTTGGCCAGCTGTGGCGATTGCCTCTTGAGGAGCTCTGGCTGCACCCTCCGCGGCTTCGCACCTCCCTCTGCGAATGCAGCTGGTCGGATGAGAGTGCCGCCGCCTGGCGACTTTGGCGCGCTCGGAGACTTGATCTGAAGCTGCTTCAGCGCACCGAGAGGCTGCCTTTGTGACTCCGTCGCTGTGGCCATTGCCTTGAGCTTGCCCTGAGCCCCATTGGTATCGAGATTCGCCAAAGTTCTCGCTGCCGTTGCCGATGGCCGTGAGCTGAGATTGCCGCTTCGGCTGCGATCGAAGGGCGGCGGAGGAGCGCCCTCTCTAGCGCCCACTCTAACCTTAGGAGCGCCCACTCTATCCTTCGGAGCGCCCACTCTAACCTTCGGAGCGCCCGCTCGCTCTGCCGTCTGCCGCGGCTCCTTTGCCGCGACAGCACTCTTCAACAAGGCGGCGCCTTTCATAGTGAGCCGCTGTGCGAGTGGCAGGCATAGCAGTGACTTCGGTCTGGGAGGTGAGAGGCTGGGCCTGGAGACGCGCTTGGGCTGTGGCGAGCCGGAGGAGTCGTCCATCCCCAACCGACGCTTGCTGCCCACCGACTTTCGCACAGCCTTGGAGACAGACGGCTCTGCAGACGCCGCGGACCTTTTCACGGGAGACGCCGCGGACCTTTTCACGGGAGCCTTGGTTTTGTGCACATCCGCTCTGAAAGAGATCTCCTGAGAGATGCGCTCGCTCTGGTCGGCCGGAGGGGCTGGGATGATCTCTCGACGCTTGAGCGACGGCGAGCTCCGTGCCGCTCCTGCCACCGGTGGCCGCGGCCGCTTCGGTGCGGAGAGACGATCAGATGCAGCGGTGAGCGAATCTCGCTCTGCTGAGGTGATCGACCTTCGCTTGGATGGGTCATCGGCCTTTGCGGCTGAGCGAGCGCGCAGGAGAGGGAGTGATCGGCCCGAGGAGTTCACATCCCCGGCTCCATCCTTCGTGCGCTTCGCAGCGCTCTTGGCGACAGTGTCCTCTCTCTGCCGCTTGGGAGCGCTAGGCCTGGGTGACGCGGCTGTGGACGCGGGTGGCCGTCGGCGTGCCGGCGAGGCTCTCCGTCGGAAGGGCAGCTGGAGAGCTCTCCAGAGGTACGGTACGCGCGACATGGACACGATAATGCGCCCAACGGGCTGCGTGGACCGGCGGCAGCCTTATCCGAGCATGTGCCCGTTTTTGAGCTTCCGTTAACGGCAATGGCAAGGTTAGGAACGACCTGGTTTTGGTCTCCTTCCCCGTCATTTTCATTTGACGACGCACTCCCACTCTCATACTGTACATAACTACATATGTAGTCGATACTGTAGTCTGTAGTGATACTGCTAGTGTACTTGTAGGTTGTAGCCCCCTACTACGCACGAGGCTTGGGCGAGATCATTGGCCCCAGCTCATGAAGGAGCTCCCCCTGTGTGACCCCATCCTTTGCCGAGAGCTCCACCGAGCTCACCGTTCTCTCATCATTCGGCAGATTCTTATCCTCTCTGATCCGTTCAAACCGCCAGCCGCCCCTCCTCGGCATAGGCTGCCCCCAATCATAATGACCGTCTGAGCCCTGCGGGTACTCGATGGTGATCCAGTCGGGATCGTAGACGCACTCGACCACCCTCCGATCCGCCATCGTGTCCGCCTTGAAACGCTCGTACTGCGCCTCGTCAAAAGTGACCCAATCATAATGCTCGCTGAGTAACGAACCCCTCCTCGCAATCAGCAGCTGGAAGCGTGGAGTCATCGCCTGCACCCCCGACTCTCGCCCCCAGACTGTGCGCAGCCGAAAGTCGATCGTGTTCATATCCGCCGGCTTCCACTTGAGCAGCGCCTGGCATGTACCCGGGTGGTACTTGTCAGCGACCGGAGTAAAGATGATGCCATCATTCCCGTGCTGTAAGCGCCGCAGCGGATCGTGGAAAGCGTACAGGTGCGAGGCTCCGGGGCGGATGTGTTGGAAGATGTGCGGGAGTTGTGGGATGCCGAAGAAATCCTTCTGCTCCACCGCGAACAACTCCCCTGAAAAATCATGCCCCGCCGCAGAGGCCGAGTGGCGAGGCGCAAGGACTTCTCGCCTTAGCCAGAGCAGGCGGCGGGTGAGCGGCGATTGGACGAGAGTGGTGCCGGCGACCGCGCAGGCGTCGTAGGCGAGGTATCGGAGCTTCGGTGGTCCGGCATCCTCCCCATCCGATCCGTTCGCCTGGTCGAGCACCAGCTCGCCGTCGAGCAGAGTGCCTGTGAGCTGCGAGCCTTTTGCGCGGCCTGGGAAGTGCATCGTCGGTAGCTGCTTGAATTCAAAGTTGCGGTCGATCATGTATGCTCCCCTGCCCGCGACGACGAGCAGCATGTAACGCACGCCATCCGTCTTCTCCGCAGCCATATACTCGTGGCTCTTGATCGAGATCGGGTTCTCGGCGCTCAGGTGGCGCCGCTCGAAGGAGACGGGCTGCGAGCCGGGGAAGGTCTCGGAGTCCTCGCCGCGCATGAGCTGCCAGCAGATCTGCTGGAGCGCGCGCTTGTTACGCGTGTCGATCGGCAGGTCTGGAAGCATGAGCGGGTCGCTCGACTTGGTCGTCATCGCGCCAGAGCCGCGACACAAAACGCGCGCGTGATTTTTATAAAATCGAGATTTTGTACAAGGTGAAAGTGATTTTTGTCTCCCTCCTCGGCCGTCTGAAGGAAGACCCCATGGAGCACTTTTGCTTCAGAACGAGTTCGACGAAGGTGCCGCGCCCCATCTCGGCACTCCCTGTCGTCTTGCCCGGCCAGCCAATCATGGCTGAACCCGACTGCCTCAAAGGCCACGGCACTCTGCAGCGCAGCGACGGCTCACTCGTTGCCACTGTCGCGGGCGTGGTCGAGCGCGTCAACAAGCTGGTGACGGTAAAACCACTGCGGTCCCGGTATGTTGGAGAGGTTGGCGACGTTGTCGTCTGTCGGATCACCGAAGTGGGCACCAAGCGATGGAAGGCCGACGTGTGCGGCCGTCAGCACGCAGTGCTCATGCTCTCATCGATCAACCTCCCGGGAGGCGAGCAGCGGCGTCGCACCGCTGAGGACCAGCTGAATATGCGACAGTTCTACGTCGAAGGCGACCTCGTGAGCGCCGAGGTGCAGGCCCACTTCCACGACGGCTCCATGTCAATACATACGAGATCTCTCAAATACGGAAAGCTCTCCGGCGGCGTACTCGTCTCTGCGGCGCCCGCCCTGATGAAGCGGCTGAAGCAGCACTTCCACCTGTTCGAGTTTGGTGTGCATGCCATCTTTGGGATGAATGGCTACGTCTGGCTCTCTCCCGCAAAGCCTTCCGCCGCTGATGACCCGCCAAGCGAGCTCAACGACGTCGCGCCTATGGAGATGCTTAACGACGCGGGCGACGCTCCCGGCCAGGGCGGCGCGTCGCCTCCGGAAGCGGCGAGTGTGGAGGAGCGCGAGCGCGTCTCTCGCGCTCGGAATGCCGTCGTCGCCCTCGATAAGCTCAGCATCGTCGTCTCACCCGTCACGGTCGAGGCCGTCTATCTGTATTCTGTCAAGGCCAAGCTCCATGCCAAGGAGATGCTGCTGCCGCAACATGTGGCGGCCATCAGCGACGCGGCGATCGCAGCGGTCTCGAGTGGGGCGCTCCTGTCGGAATTCAGCCACGATAGAAGTATGATGGTCGATCGCTCCTTGTAAGATGCGAGGAGGTTCAGGTTGAGAGGTTGAGGTATTACATATATATGTAGTCAATGTCGTGTGTTTTCTATATTTATATATATAATATATAGGAACCTATGTTAAAATACTATTTGTATTTCTATTACAATAACAATATGAATGTGCACATCAATATACGATATAGAAATCTTATATGCGTCGTGCGCTCGCTCGAATATCTTTTTCTTCCAGTATGTTCACACTACTAGCTGACATGTCAATGAATTGCATGCTCTTCAAATCATATGTAGTTTTAACTTTTACTTGAAGTATTTTAGCTGATATATTCATATTTGACTTACGACTTCTTGGACTTTGAAGTTGCAGCGTCCATCGGCGGCCTGCATGTGATCGGATCATGGAAGCTGACAACGCGAGGTCCCTGCACCACACCGACTACGACGGCTACAAGACGCGCGATTTCGAACCATTCTTACGGCGCGCACATACCCTGTAAACCTAAAGTAGTGCTGGTGACTGCTCCACCTTGAAGTACCTGCCTAAGAGCGCACACCGTTGCACGTGATGAGAATAGGATACGCATGAACTATTGCGATCCCTTGATGGCCACAGTTTGGCTCTCGTACGTCACGAGGGTCTACATCTCGGAGTAGATGCCAGTGAGACTCAGCATGCGGAAGACAATGAGAGCGACATGAACGTGGCCGGCTCCGAGGATGGCGTGAAGGTTACGGATAAGAAGGCAACACACGATAAATCAAAAGCTACTCGTGATGCAGAAGGTGAAGGAGCCGTGACTCGTGCACTCGGCAACGGGCATTCTTCTCAGAGGGCGCTAAGAGTGGTCAAAGGAGCTGAATGCGATGAAATAGTCGATTCTGGTCCCCCCTGGGACGAATCGCAATTGGAACAGCAACGGCAGACAAGGGCTGACCAAGCATTGAGACTGGTGCACAAGGCTGCACTCACAGAGGCAGCAACTGCTGCAGCGGAGGTCTTAGCGATGCGCCAGAGGCTCAATGAGACCGCCAATGCCATCGAAGGGATAGAAACACCCGCTCGTGTGAGGGCCACCGAGCGGCAGCTCGAGAAGCTCTTCTATAGCATCGGTCCTGACCGCACTGCAAGGGCTACCGCTCGTGCTGAGGCTGCACGGGTGGAGGTCTACCTGCAAGAGCTTCGGCGGAGGCAGAGTGAGCTTCAAGAGCTCTCGCTGAAAAAGGCGGAGGAGGCCGGAGTCGCTCGTGAGAAGGTGCGTACCAGCAAGCTCGAGTGGCTACTCTGGAAAAGAGGCGAGGAGGTATCTCGGCTCTCCGAACGGCTTGCCGATATCCAGAGGCGCGCCGCTGCGAGCGAAGGAGCCCTCGCTGCAGTCCAAGCGGCGACGACACATGCTGCAGCACAGATGATCGCATCAGAGGCTCAAGCGACAAGACGACACACCACAATTCAACGAGAAGATGCCCGAGACCCTCCTCCTCGAGACCCTCCTCCTCGAGACCCTCCTCCTCGAGACACTCCTCCTCGAGACACTCCTCCTCGAGACCCTCCTCCTCGAGCCCCTCCTCCAATCACCGCTCCTGAGCCAAACATTCAAGCGCCAGGGGTGACGACCACGCCAGAAGTGACGACCACGCCAGAAGTGACGAAGACGCCAGAAGTGACGAAGACGCCAGCTTTTGTACAGGAGCCCCATCCCCTCGACGCACACAATCGCAAACCACCGTCACCCACACCGCCGTCATCCAAACCGCTGTCACCCCAACCATCGCCACCCGAATCTGCGCCATCCATGCGGTCACCCGAACCATCGATGACCTTAGATTTGTTGGATACTTTGAGCCGCACCACCGTAATAAACACCACCAGCCCCCCCTCCACCAGCCCCAGAACTAGGCAAAGCTCGTCGATGAAGACTTCATTCGTCGAGGAGCTCATGGCCAAGGTGAAGGAGAGGGAGGCGGCGAGATCCGCACCGAGGGTCAAGCAAGAAGATCTCCCGAGGATGAGAAATTGTGACGAGTCAGTTGAACCGCTCGCTACAGGCGAGCTCGGTGAGACGAACGCTCAGGTGGACGTTCGAGGCTCGGCGCGAAAGCAGTTTTTGGAAAGCGCTCCGTGCTTAGAAGCGGTACGAGTGGGCGGAGAGGACAGAGCAGAGACCGTGCTTAACGCGGCGGTCGAAAGTGCAGATGGCAAAGGCGACGGCTACCTTAAGGATGCACCAATATTAGCGGATGCCGAGGCTCCCGACGAATCGAATGCATCCTCAGTGATCTCCGAGACTCTTGTGCCATCATCTGCGCCTGCTCTGACATCAGCAAGCTCTTCTCCTGATCACATTGTTCCTGAGACAAGGGTCGCGCACCAAGTGTGGCTGCTCAAGAAGTGTGCCGAGGAACGTCTCGGGTTCGAAATTAGAGAGGGGTTGAGCCTTACGAGTACGAATTCGAGTGGCGCTCCAGGACACGACAACATTGAGGTTCAAGTCAAAGCTGTGTGTTCGCCTGCTCTTCAACATTGCCTCAAGGTGCGGAGCGGCACGAGACTCATCTATAGCAAATAGCACATGGTGATCACACGGCGCGCTTGTTACTGCTACCATGTATGAATGCACGCACATATCTGATCACTATTGCATAGTTTATGCTCAGCACTGAGTAACATATAATCAGCACTTACTCTTGCTGCCCCGCCGCCGCCCGATTCTCGCAGCCTGGAGATACAATCATCTCCATCAACTCGATCGTTCCGACGGGAGTGCAGCACGCGAGTGAGCTGCTCCGCTCCGCGCAAGGCGCCTTCGAGCTACGTGTCATGCGTGGCAGTAGGCGTTGCTACGTGTCATATTGAATGAATACTATTGAGCATGGATATTGATGTCGCGGCCAATATCACTATTACTATTAGCCAAATAAGGGTTTTACGAGGCTGTCTATAGGCATTTAGATTTATACCACGGAAAGGAGCGTACTTCCATCATGCACGTAGGGACCAGAAAAAATATCTCCCATGATATTCATGTGCCAATTCTTATATTGTCACAACGTATCGCGTGGAACGTTATTAACTAATGTCGGGCACGGCCCCCGGGAGTCGATGGTTCGGAGCTCACGGGCGAGGGTAGACCCCCGGAAGGTACCGGAGTACTGAGCGCCTCAGCGGCCTCCGCCTTCCAAGCGGCAACGGCAGCGCCGAGTGCCTCGGCCTCGGCCCTCGCCGCCTCGGCCTCGGCCCTCGCCGCCTCGGCCTCGGCCCTCACCGTCTCGGACTCGGCCAGCGATGCACGCCGCCGCTCGTTTGCACGCTCGAGCCCACTGGCACTGGATCCCACCGGAGTCACATACGGCGGCGCTGCAGCATACGGGTCCGTCTTATGGCCGTGTATCTTTGCGTAGATGTAGCTCATCTTTGCGTCTGCATTGGCTTTGCTGCGCTCTACTCGTTCGACCGACCCCTTTGATTTGCTCGCGAGGCCTACAAGGATCCGATTCTCTGGCGTAATCGTCGAATCGATCGTGCGCCACCTGCAATCGAACCCGTGACCAAGAATCATCCCGAAGCGAGTCACGTCGACCACGGCGTGCAGGCTCGTCTTGAGCGTACTCGCGACCCGCGTGAGCTGTCCAGCGGTCAGCGTATCTCTCCCGCAACAAGGCATCACTGCAAAGTCCACACCCGCCGCGACGCAGATCTCGATGACCGCATCGGTGAGAAAGTTGCAGGCGTGCACGGCGACGACTGCGAGCGTCGACGGATCACCGCCACGCGCCAAGAGCTCAGCAAGTATGGGCCGGAAATCGCCGGTGACGAATGTGAGCGGCTCGTCTGAGGCGGAGTCTCCTCCTCCAGTGGCCTCAGCCTGCTCGCAAAATTGGGTGAAAAATAGCGGTGACAAGTCAAAGAAATGGGGGGTGACAACTGGGCAAAATGGGCGTGAGACTTGCCTGCTCCATCTCCCCTTGTTGCCCACGTCTCAAGAATGGCCGCATCGCCTCGACGACGTTGACAAACGAGTTTGGTTGGAATTTATCAATCACGACCGCACGCTCCGCCTTTCCATATGCGAGGAAGAGCGCACCGAGGAATCCATGGGAGCCGCAGACATCGTAGACGACTCGCTTACCCTTGAGTAGCTTGTTGACCTGCTTGAAGACCGCAAGCGACTCTCGCACCTCCTTGTCATTCGGCCGTGGACGCGGCGCGTGACGCAGCCGCCAGTAGATGCGCGATTCTACAGACTCTTCAGAGAGGCCACCGTCGGCGGTCGGCTCCCCAGCGGCGGCGCGCTGCGGCGGTGGCAGCGCGAAGTTGAGAGCTGGTGGCACATGGAGGGGCGGCACAGCTGCATCGCTCTCCTTGAGCCCAAGCGGCCGCTCCATTTGTACCAGCTGGCGAGCGCCTGAGACTGGGAAGGGTGGGATGAGTGGCGCCGTCGCCACGAGCGTTCTGTCGCGGAGCGTCACGAATGCATAGTTGGAGTAGAAGTCCACGCGGGTGCATGCAGGCGCGGCGGGGTCAAAGTGAGGCAGGGCACGGAACGCCGCCTCTACCCCGGCGGAGACTGATTCCGAGGAGACGAAACCTCGTGGGAGACCTCCAATAAATAGCTGGAGTGGAGTCGGCGTGATCAAGTGACCCCCCTCGCATGGCTCGCAGAGCGCGGCCGCCTTGCGGGACTGCGCTCGCTGCGCACGCTGCCGCGCTCGTCTGAGCTCTCGCTGCTCTCGCTGCGTCAGCTTCTCCGGCCGTGGCTGCGCTCCAGGCTGCGCTTCTGGCTGCGCTCCAGGCTGCGCTTCTGGCTGCGCTTCTGGCTGCGCTTCTGGCTGCGCTTCTGGCTGCGTCGTATCCGGCAGTTGTAAGTCCGGCCCTGAGAGCTGCGGCTGTGACTGCACGGGTTCCAGCGGCTTTGGAGGGCCCGCCTGCTGCTGAGGGCCTGCCTGCTGCTGAGGGCCTGCCTGCTGCTGAGGGCCTGCCTGCTGCTGAGGAGTCGCCTGCTGCTGAGGAGTCGCCTGCTCCTGAGGAGTCGCCTGCTGCTGCGATAACCTCCTCGACGGCGTGGGCGACAAGAATGGCAGTGCAGCTCGGAACCTCTGGAGGCCCTCTTCACACGACCGCTGCTGCTGTGCAGTTTGCTGCTGGGCTGCAGGTGGCTGATCGAAGCCGAAGCGTTGGACAGCTGCGAGAGCACGAGCGGGAGAGGCCCCCTCGAGCTCTTTAAGCATCGATGCGCGCATCTCCAGCACGCTCTCGCGCGAGCGGTGCAAGGCCTCGAGTGAGTCGCTCAGCTCGCCCAGCTCGATGAGCAGTGCATCCTTGCGCTTGGCGAGGCGCCGCGCCTCGACGGAGCAGTCGGCCTCCGCACCCTGGAGACGCTCAAGCACCGCCTCAAGCTGATCCGCGGACGGCCGCACAGGCTCAGAGCACTCGTCTGACGCCTCCGCTGTGGACGGAAGGTCGAGGTCGACGGGCATCGCCGCGACCAAGATCAATAGTAAAAGATTGCTCACAACATAGGTTCCTAGGCCGCCAGATGTCCTCCGTCGTCGGTGCGCTCTGTGTGAGCGCAGGGTTGGCGGGCACGGTGCTGCCGAGCGCGCTGCGTTCTCTGCGACGCCGCCGCCTCCGCTCCTCCGCGCGCCGTGCCGCCCAAGGCTCGCCTCGCGTCGGCGGCCACTTTTTCGTCGTCGTCAACCCACACGCCGGCGCCGGCGACGGGCTGATCGTCTACGAAGAGGTGGTGCGTCCGATGCTGAGCAGCGCTGGGGCGACGCACGAGGTGGCCTTCACCTGCGGCCCGGGCGACGCCCAGATCCTCTGCGCCGATGCTGCAGCCAGAGCAGAGAGCTCGCGCCCACAGTGCATCATCTCAGTCGGTGGAGACGGCGTCCTGCATGAATGTCTCAACGGTCTTCTTGCGGCGCATCGCGAGGGCGGCGGGGTGGCTGCACGTGCATCACTCCCACTCGCAGTCGTCCCTGCCGGCTCCGGCAACGGCGTCGCCGACTCGCTCTACGGCCGCGGCGCCACAGCCGTCGAAGCAATCGCCGCTGTGCTCGGCGGTTCGCCGCAGCCGGTTGATGTGATGGCGCTGCGTTACCCGGGGAGTGAGACGCCGGAGCGGCTCACGTTTGATCTGCACTTTCTCTGCTGGGCCGTCTTTGGCGACCATGACTACCTCACCGAGAATGCATTGTGAGCGAACGCACAACACCACCGTAGTAACCCTCCACGTGTATCTTGTACATATGCACTGTATATATTGACCCTGCTGACCCCCCCTGCCACTGTGAACCTTCTCACTCACCTCACAGATTTCCGATCCCCCCCCCCCCCCCCCCCCCCCCCCCC
>MDSY01091827.1_pt1 | contig 13017 bp, 9 predicted proteins | sample 811131 | NCBI WGS metagenome assembly MDSY01 (sample SAMN05326643, study PRJNA326480) | marine metagenome | isolation source: seawater | place: Atlantic Ocean: South West | collected 2010
GCACAATAAAAAACAGCATTAGATTTTACATTTTTAAAATAAAAAGCCACTACAAAAATTCCTAAAATTGTTCCGTAGAAAAGCGAACCTAGAAGATTAACCGCTTGAATAAGGTTTTCAAATAGTGAAGCAGTAGTAGCAAATAAAATTGCTAATACTCCCCAAATAAGTGTAAAATACTTAGAAGATATTAGATAATGACGATCATTTTCTTTTTTCTTAATAGACCTTTTGTAAATATCTATGGTAGTAGTGGATGCCAGAGCATTTAGTTCTGAAGCCGTGGAAGACATTGCTGCTGAGAACATTACAGCAAATAAAAGTCCAATAATTCCAGTTGGGAGATAATCAATTACGTAGGACATGAAAATATAATCTTTATCATTTGTCTCAGCAGAGGGATTATTTTTTGCTACAATGGTTTTTACTGTGCTATTAATTTCTTGCATTTTTCTTTCTGAGTTTAAAACACTTCTTTTGAATTCTTGGACTCTTACCTTGTCTTCATTTTTTTGAGCATCTATTAGGCTGTAAATATCCACTGTCTTTTTATCATGTAAAACTTTAAATTCATTCTCTAAATTATTCACTTCTTCAGAGTAAATAGAGCTTTTTATGTTGTTAAGTTCTACCTTATTAAAAAATATTGGCGGAGTATTAAATTGATAAAAAACAAAAACCAAAACTCCAATAAATAATATGATGAGTTGCATAGGAATTTTTAGTAGCCCATTCATAATTAGTCCCAGTCTGCTTTGAGCTAATGATTTTCCAGTTAAGTATCTTTGTACTTGCGATTGGTCTGTCCCAAAATAGGAAAGAAATAGAAATAAAGCTGCTGTTGTCCCGGTCCAAAAATTATATCTGTCTTCAAAATTCAAATCAAAATTAACTAGGTTGAGTTTTCCCATTTTTCCAGCCACATTTACCGCATCAAAAAAACTAATGTTATTTGGCAACATATTTAATACTAAAATCCCAGCGAGAATCATTCCACCCATCATTACTGCCATCTGTTGCTTCTGAGTTTGAGTAACTGCTTTGGTTCCACCAGAAACTGTGTATAGAATTACCAACAAACCAATTAAAACATTGGTTAATGTAAGATTCCAGTTCAATAAGGTAGATAGGATTATTGACGGGGCATAAATAGTAATTCCTGCAGCCAATCCTCTTTGAATTAAAAATAAAAAGGCAGCTAAGGTTCTAGTCTTTAGATCAAACCTAGTTTCTAAATATTCGTATGCAGTGTATACTTTTAATCTATAGAATATGGGTAAAAAGGTAACGGAAAGAATAATCATTGCTATGGGTAGTCCAAAATAGAATTGAATAAATCCCATCCCGTCTGTGTATGCTTGACCAGGAGTTGATAAAAAAGTAATCGCACTGGCTTGTGTAGCCATTATAGAAATTCCTATTCCCCACCATTTAGCATCGTTATTTCCCTTTAAATAACTTTGTAGATCTTTTGCGCCACGAGTTTTCCAAATACCATAACTTACTATGAAAACCAAAGTGAAAATTAGTACAAACCAGTCTAGATTGCTCATGAAAAATACTTTGTTACCCAACTAAGGACTATAACAATTAGTAGTAAAACTAGAAGAAGAAGAATATACCAGTAATTCCAAGATTTAAAAACTGGAGGTTTGTCAAATTCAATCATTATTTAAACTAATTATATTAACTAATAATTTATATGCTCCGCTAACACCAGCAGGAAGCTGTCTAAAAAAAGAAATTCCTGTATAGGTGTAATATCCTTTTCCATATTTTGCTATGAGTAACGATCCTTTTTTTGGATCCTCATTAAAATCATTCCAAGAAAATATTGGTTGATATTCTTTACTCCATACGTTTGGGAAATACAATCCTCTTTCTTGAACCCAGTTTTTAAAATCGTCTTTAGTTAGTTTGTTTGGGAAATTCATTACAGGGTGGGAATTATTTAAAAATGTTACTTGTGCATCTTCTTGAGTTACTCTATCTCTAGAAATTTGGAGAGGATAAGGATAAAAATCTTTGGTCTTCAGTCTATAGTTAGTATTATATTGAACCACCAGATTCCCTCCCTCGTTTACGTACTTAAGAAGTAAATTAGAGATATAAGGAGCTTTTTCTTCCACATTAAAAAATCTTACGCCAGTGATAACAACATCGTAGTTTTTTAAATCCTTTAGCGTTAAGTCTTTGGCGCTTATTTGCTCTATGTCGTATTTCAAAATTTTTAGGTGTTGATCTATTAAATCTCCTGCTCCCATCAAATATCCAATTTTTTTTGGTACTGTATTTAAGGTTAAATGCACCAGCTTTAGTTCAGATTTCGGGAACCATCTTTGCTCAGCTATGTGGTCGTAATCAATTGTATTTATTCCATGAGCATCTTCTTCGTTAATTTGCACCTTTAGAGTTCCAGAATTAGCGCTTTTATTGGGAGAAATAAAATATTCTAACACCATCTCTTGGTCTACTGTTTTTAAATAATATTCAGTTGGCCCTATTACTTTCCATCCCTGAGGATGAATAATTTTAATATTTCCTTTTTGATTTGCGGAGTGAGCAGCTAGAGTAATCGAGATTTTCTGAGCAGATTCGTCAGAGAAAATCATTACTTTTTGATCGATATTTGCGGTTAATTTTGGACAAACTATCCAATTTTTATTTTGCTCTCCTTTTACTGGGTCGTTCCATTTAAAGACTAATGGCCTTTTAAATTCAATAGTGGATTCTCCAACTTCTATACTAACTAAAAATTCAGCGGCAGGATTATTTTCAGCTTTACCAATTAGCTGTAATGAATCAACATTATAGGTCCCTAAAAATAACGGTTTTTCTAGCCAATATGGCTGACTAATAAGTAATTTTCTAGGAACAATAGATTTATTGTTCACGATATTAGTTTTATTTTCTTTCAGTGATATTGAAAGTTTTTTATAAAAATTTAAACCCTTACAAGAAATTGATTTCAATTTCATTTTGATATTAGATCTATTGATAATTTCTAAATTAAATGACACAGAATCTTCGTTCGATTTTTTAGAAGACAAAGTGGTCATTTCTATATATAACCCAGAACATTGCAATATTAAATCCTCTACTTCTTTCATTTTTATTTTCTTCCAAAATTCATCCTCTAGTTGAGAAATAGCAGTCCTTAGCTTTAAAAGTCTTGGAATTGACTGTGAAGGGTCATTTATAGAAAAATTTCTAATGATTTCATTAGTCAAGAATTTTATTCCCGCACTTTCTGAAATCCTGTCCCAAGAAAAATCCAATGATTCAAAGAGTTTCTTCTTTGCACTGTCTCCTTTTAAATACTCAAAAAACTCTAAATATTCTCCTCTTTTTCCAGTACTGCCAAAACCTTGGGTTTTGTGCATTGACCTACTTAGAGCCGCCAACTCATTATAGGATGTTCCTAAGAGACGGTTGTAACCACCTATATCTAAAGAAACAACTCCAGGATCATTAGCAGAAATATCACTATTCCACCATCTTCCTGTATTTACCACTGCTCTTTTGGGTTGCCAAACACTTACATGTTTTAATTGTTCTTTGAATGCTGAGGAATCTGCTGCTAAATTAAAAGCTTCCATAGCTAAAAGTGCAGAAGAAGTATGGTGGCCATGCCCTCCTTTACCGTCTATTGGAAAACGACAAACTATTACATCAGGACGAAAATTTCTAATCACCCAAACAACATCAGAAAGAATCTTTTGCTTGTCCCAAATTTTTAAAGTTTCTTCTGGTGTTTTAGAATAACCAAAATCATTGGCTCTTGTGAAAAATTGTTGTCCTCCATCTACCCTTCTTGCAGATAATAATTCTTGAGTTCTTATAATTCCTAACTCTTCTCTAATTTCTGTCCCAATTAAATTTTGCCCTCCATCTCCCCTTGTTAAAGACAAATAGCCTGTATTTAAAAGCTTTTCGTTTGCACAATAGCTAATAAATCTTGTGTTTTCATCGTCTGGATGTGCTGCTAGATAAAGAACATTTCCTAGAACATTTAATTTTTTAATTTGATGATATATTTCAGACCCGCTTAGTTGTTGAGCTGGAAAATATAAAAACAAAAGATTGAAAAAAATTGAAAGAATAAATAATCTAAACATATGCGTACTATTCTAGTTATATATTAATTTTATTTGATAAAAGAATGAGCGATTCCTACTACCACCATATCAAATAAACACCCCACTTCTTTAGAAAATATTTTACCGTTTGAAATATGGTTGTATCCAATTGAAAGATAAGTCTTAGAATTTATATAAGAACATAAATGCCAAAAATGATGAAAATTAAGTCCACTTTGAAGACCATCATTTTTTTGAGAGTTGGATTCTACCCAGACTACTGCAATTTGTGATTTTAAAAATGTTTTTTTGGCGAGTTTAAATGATAGTTCTTGACCCATCCCAATAGCATTACCACCTTTTTCTGTTAAATGAAAAACTGCTACTGGGCTGGTGGTAAATAGTCTGTCATAAAATTTAGAACCTGTAGTAGGTTGGCTAAAGTTTTCTTGACTATCCAATGACCTTTTAAATGGAAAATAAACTTGGGCAAAAATTGAAAAATTCCTGAAACTATTTTCCTTTAGGGAAGCTCCTGAAAGTCTAGACTTGTATACTCCAGAATTTAAACTCATTTTAAAAGGTGTTTTCTCTAACTCAAACTGAACGTTTTCTACTTGCGAAAAAATTACTTGAATAAAAAATATTGAGATAATTAAAGTTAAAACGAAAGGCTTCATGGTTGGTTTTGTTAAGAGTGCAATGTGGTATAGCTAGAGTTTACTTTTAAGTTTAGCGGGATTCCTAATGGTAAAGTTAAATTTTCGTTTTCATGTCCTGATGGGAAATCAAAAATTACAGGAAAGTCAAATTCTTTTACTTTTTGCAACACAATTTCCTCCAAACTCATTCCAAATGCAGTAGAATTATCTTTGGTATTGGTAAAATGCCCTACAATAAGACCCTTTATTTGATGAAATACACCTGCAAATTTCAACTGCCACAGCATTCTGTCAATTTTGTAAAAATATTCATCTATATCTTCAATAAATAAGATTTTATTATCAAAATCTGGCTGATAATTGGTTCCTAAGTTAGCGCACAAAACTGAAAGATTGCCTCCAACTATAGCGCCCTTAACTTCTCCATCTATATTTTTAGTAGACGAGTTTATTTTAAAATTTATTTCTTGTTTAAATAAAAATCCTTTTAAAGATTCTAAAGATTGGGAAGTATTTGAACCAATATTTATCGGCATTGTAGAATGAATAGATGCGGTATTTAAAATAATATTCAAGAAGCAATGAATATTAGTAATGTCTGAAAATCCCATTATCCATTTAGGGTTTTGTAAAAAAGACGCTGGATTTAGCCCTTCTAAAAGTTGAATTGAACCATAGCCTCCTCTAAAACACCAGATGGCTTTTGCAGTTGGATGATCTATAGCCCATTGTAAATCCAACACCCTTTTTTCTTTGTCCCCAGCAAAAATACCAGCCTCGGCTAAAATATTTTTGGAACGCAATGGTTTTAATCCCCATTTTAACAATAAATTTTCGGCCATTATTAGCGATTCTAGTTCCACTTTTCTAGCTGGAGCAATTAGAATAACTTCATCTTTAAGTTTTAATTTGGGGGGTAAATTCATTTCATTTAAATTCTTTAGGATAAAAATAGCATATTAACTTATATTTGACCATTCTAAATTAAATTTTGAAAACTCCAAAAAGACATACCATAACCGCAGCTCTTCCTTATGCAAACGGTCCTTTGCATTTGGGCCATTTAGCAGGGGTTTATATTTCAGCAGACGTTTATGCTCGATTTTTAAGATCTAACGGGGAAGATGTTGCTTTTATATGTGGTTCTGATGAGCATGGTGCAGCTATTACTCTAAGAGCAAAAAAAGAAAGTAAAAGTCCGAAAGATATAGTAGATGAATATCATTTCTCCAATAAGGACATATTTGAAAAACTAGGAATTAGTTTTGATATTTATGACAGAACTTCTTCCAAACACCATCATGAAACTGCCCAAGAGTTGTTTCTAGAAATGGACAGAAAAGGAGCTTTTATAAAAAAAGAATCGGAACAATACTTCGATGAAGAATACCAACAATTCTTAGCCGATAGATATATAACTGGACAGTGTCCTAAATGCGAATCTCAAGGAGCATATGGTGATCAGTGTGAAAAATGCGGTAGTGCTCTTAGCTCTTTAGAACTTATCAATCCTATTTCAACACTTAGTGGTAAAAGTCCTCAATTAAAAAGTACTACTCACTGGTATTTACCTTTAGATAGACACGAGAAATGGTTAGGTGAATGGATACAGAAAGGAACTTTGAATGGAGAACAAGTACACGATCCAAAAAATTGGAAGAATCAAGTAGTTGGCCAATGTATGAGCTGGATTAAAGGAGGGCTTCAAGCTAGAGCAATTACTAGAGATTTGGATTGGGGAGTAAAAGTACCTGTAGAAGATGGAGAAGGAAAAGTACTTTATGTTTGGTTTGATGCTCCAATTGGATACATCTCTGCTACTAAAAAATGGGCAGAAAAAAAAGGAAAGAATTGGGAAGATTATTGGAAAAGTAAAGACACCAATTTAGTTCACTTTTTAGCAAAAGACAATATTGTTTTTCATACTATTATTTTTCCTGCTATATTATCTGAATTAGATGGATATATTTTACCTGCCAATGTCCCGGCCAATGAGTTTTTAAACTTAGAAGGTCAAAAATTAAGTACTTCTAGAAACTGGGCAGTTTGGGGGGAGGACTATATAACTGAATTCCCAAATAAAGAAGATGTTTTGAGATATGTACTTTGCTCCATTTCTCCAGAAAACAAAGACAGTGATTTTTCATGGAAAGATTTTCAAGCTAGAAACAACAATGAGCTTTGCTCTGTTTTTGGAAATTTTGTAAATAGGACTTTAGTACTCACAAAGAAATATTATAATGGAGTTTGTCCATCTAGAAATGAACTTTTAGAAGTAGAAGTTGAGTTGCTGAAAACTATTAAAGAAATACCTAATAATATTGCCCAAGCTATAAACTCCTTCAGATTTAGAGATGCGCAAGCAGAAGCGATGAAATTGGCTAGAGCTGGAAATAAATATTTGGCAGATACCGAGCCTTGGAAGTTGATAAAAACAGATCCAGAAAGAGTGAAAACAATAATGAATATATCATTACAGATTACTGCTAATTTGGCTATTGTTTTCGAACCTTTTATGCCAAAAAAAGCTTTGGATTTAGCTGAGCTATTAAATATTAAACTTCCTAGATGGGGGCAAGCAGGTAAGGACCTGTTAATTCCAGCAAATCATACTATAAATAATCCCAGAATTCTTTTTGAAAAAATTGAAGACGAAAAAATTGAAGAGCAAATAGAAAAATTAAAAAATCAAGGGCAAAAACCCACTAAATATCCTGTTATGAAAGACGAAATTACCTTTGATGAATTCTCTAAGATGGATCTCAGAGTAGGAATAATTACAGCAGCAGATAAAATTGAAAAAGCAGATAAATTGTTAAAATTGACAGTAGATACAGGAATTGATGTAAGAACGGTTGTTTCTGGTATAGCCGAACATTTTAAGCCAGAAGAAGTAATTGGCCAAAAGGTAAGTATCTTACTGAATTTGGCTCCTAGAAAAATAAGAGGAGTAGAATCTCAGGGAATGATTTTAATGGCAGAAACTGAACAGGGGGAGCTTGCTTTTGTTTCTCCAAATAAAGAAATAAACGCTGGCAATACAATTAGATAAGTTATATATGAGAAAGGCAAAATTATTGGCTATCTATATTTTTCTGTTTTCTTTAAATTCTTGTGGTTATTTATTTAGGGGAATTATATCTCCTAACAATTGTAAAAAGTGTGAAATTTATAATCAAAATAACGATATTGTTTGGTCTACGGATGAATGTGGAGGAGAAGTATACAATATGGAGTTAAGGGCAAAGGCAAAAGCTTACGATTATGGATGCAATCATACTTTAAGCTGTAAAAGCTATAAAAAACCTAAAAAATAATTTTACTCCAATAGTTCAACTGGATAGAACAGTCGCCTCCTAAGCAACAGATCTGGGTTCGAGTCCCGGTGGAAGTACTTTAGTGTAGACAACTAATCCTTCGCTTACAATATAATTTCACCCATATGCGTGAAGTAAATTTTAGATATTTGTCGTATTAATATTAATAAACCAAAAAACATGAAAAATATTCTACTAAAATTAGCCATTTTTTTAGGACTAACTCCATTAACAAAAGCACAAGTGGTAACATGTGTTCCTTGTGATATGTTAGGTATGTCTGTAAATGTTGGTTCTCAAGAAACCTCTATCAGTATTTACCATTCAGGTCAATATATGACTTCCCCACAATCAGAAAATATTTTCATGTGGGAGTTTACAGACCAACAAGCAAACATGTTACATCAAGACACTATAGTTGATCAACAAACAATAACTTTTGGTCATAATTGGTCATTAACCGATACAATAAATGTTAAAGTGCATTTTGTAAATGATTCGGCTAATTTGGACAACTGGTATATTAATCAAGGTTTGTTGCCTAATGGTAATTCAATTAATTGTTTATTTGAAGACCAGATATATTGGGAAATAGGTGCTCCTAACCCATTGGGACAATGGACATTTATTCATAACAGCATTGGTCTAGATGTTGCTAACATCAATGAATCTCAAAAAGATGAATTTAAATTAAAGATCTACCCATCTCCTACTTACAACTATCTAAATTTAGAAGGCCCAAATGAAGATTATTCTTTACAAATTTTGAATATTCAAGGGCAATTATTTCGTGAACTGAATAATATTAATGGTTATCAAAATATAGATGTTTCTTTTTTACCCTCAGGTCTTTACTTTATGAACGTAAATTATAATAAAGGAAATCAAACTACAAGGTTTATAAAGCAATAAGTTTCTTTCCTACTAGTTTGTGTAAATGAATAAAAGTGGTTCTGCTTTACTAGCCGCAACAATATCATTACTGATATTTTCATGTAACAAGACAACGTGTGAATCAACTCCTACAGTTGATAATTGTGTTGATTCTTCTCTTATAAATGATTCTGTTTTTTGTTTTGAAGTATATGACCCTGTAGGTGATTGTGATGGTATTACATATTCTAATTCTTGCTATGCAACCAGTTTTGGGGGTGTAACATCTTATATTGCGGATGAATGCTGTGTTTAAAAATTACTAACAAAGTGAGTTCTCATATATTTTAAAATTAAATCAATAACTTTATTATTGACAATTTAAATTATATGAAAACTAAATCTGAGATTGTAGATAACTGGCTGGTAAGATATACAGGTTTAAAACCTGAAGAATTTGGTGAGTATATATTATTAACAAATTTTGATCAATATCTCCATATTTTCGCTGATATATCTGGTTGCCATGTTAAGGGAGAAAATAAAAATATGGGTACTGCAACGTCAAAGAATATTACAATGATAAACTTTGGCATGGGAAGTCCAAATGCAGCAACCATAATGGATTTACTTTCTGCAATAAATCCAAAAGCTGTTCTGTTTTTAGGTAAATGTGGTGGATTAAAACGAAGAATTAATATTGGTGATTTTGTCTTACCTATTGGAGCAATAAGAGGGGATGGAACTTCCAACGACTATTTCCCGCCAGAAGTTCCAGCAATGCCATCGTTCTCACTTCAAAAAGCTATTTCCACTACAATAAGAGAATTTAAAACGGACTATTGGACAGGTACAGTTTATACAACTAACAGAAGAGTTTGGGAATATGATACTGTATTTAAAGATTATTTAAAAAAAACTAGGGCTTACGCTATTGATATGGAGACTGCTACACTTTTCACTGTTGGGTTTCATAACAAAATTCCTACTGGTGCTTTAATGTTAACTTCAGACTCTCCAATGACACCAGAGGGAGTAAAAACTCTTAAAAAAGATGAAATTAATTCCAAAAAATTTGATGAAAAACACATTAAAATTGGTATTTCGTCACTAAGGAAATTAATGGAGAATGCCGAAACGGTTAGACATTTAAAATTCTAGTAATAATTAAAAATTTTTAATCGGGAAATTTCACATTACTATCTTTTTCAAGGTAATTTTTTCTGATTTCTTTATTGAGTTATAAAAGCTATTTACAAACATTATCTCAACATAAAGCTAGTTCTTGAATTACATCCTTAAAGTAGGTGAATTCACCTAAATTCACCTATTAATGATTTAAATATTTATTTATTAGTAGTAAAAAGAAACTGATGTTAAAAACATTTATTAAATTAAAAGGAGTCTTTTGAAAAACTATGAAAAAATTACTCTTTATTTTAATTATATTTTTAAGCATTCGAGGGTTTTCAAAAATAACTCCCGCAAAATTTGATATAAAAGAAATATTTATAAAGCTCAAAAAATATAAAGACCCTACAGTTATAAGGGACTTTAATGGAGATTTTTTTAAAAACCTAAGATTTCAAAATGATTCAATAGCATATTTTAATCCTAATGGAACTCTTCATCTATTCAAAATAAAAATTGACAGTACTGTTAGTGTAGAGAAATTAAGTAAGGGTATTTACCATGGGAGTACATTTAATAGGTATTTATTTATTAATGAAAATAAAATATATTCATTTGGAGGTGAAGGTCTTTGGAATTCATGTGTAAAACTACTAGAATTTAATTTTAAAAATAAAGAGTGGTTTGATATAGAAATTAAAAATTTCCCAGTAGATGGAAATAAAGTAATATCCTCATGGTTAGTGGATAATAAATTAAAAGTCTTACTTAAACTAAAGGGCAATAATAAGTCTAAAAAATTTAACTTTTTATTTGGAGAGATTGATATGACTAAATTTTCTTTTAAGAAATTGGAGTGTTTAAATCAATGTACAGCCCAGATCTTTCATTAGGTAATAGAAATATTATTGGGGAGTCAAATCGGTACATGATTTTTGAGAACAGTATCTTAGAAAATTGTAACTATGGTGTTTTTGATAAAATATCTGGTGAGAAGCTTTTCACTAATTTATTAAAAGATATTCCTTGTATTGACGGGATTTCTTACGCTTATTTGAATGATAGTACACTTTTTTATAGAAGTCGAAATAATAATTTAGATTCTATTGTAATTAATAAATCTAGCATTTACGAAAGGTTTCCCCTTGAAGAAATTTACTATAATAGCATCCTAGAGAGAAAGATTTATAAAATTTCTGGATATTCAATTGTCTTTATCCTCTTAAGTGTTTTAATTATTATTTTAATCAAAAAAATAAATTTAAATAGAAATTCAGTTGATGAAAACACATTTGAAATTGAAAAAAAACTTTTAATCAGTAAAGGGTCAACTATCAAAATGGATGAGTTGGATGAATTATTAGGTATAGCACATTTAAGCTTTGACTCTATAAAATCAAAAAGAAGCTCCATAATTCGAGCTATAAATGACAATGGTAGATTGAAGATTGAAAGAATTAGAAAGGAAGATGACAAGAGGTTTTTCAAATACTCTATAAACTAATAAAGCTTTAATAGATGGAATTAAAAGTTCCTGAAAATTGATTAACAACTAAAGAATCGTCAATTTCAATTGGGGTTAATTCAAGTTCATCAAAAGGCTTCAAAGCTGTTGTGTTTTGGTTCTAGTTTTTTACTTTATAATCATAAGTGCCATTTATTGTAGAGCCTTCAAAACTTACTGTAAGTACACCTCTATCCGTATTCCACTTTCCAATCCAAGAAAGGTTGCCTCTTGGACAAGAAATATCTCCATCGTATAGAAAAAAATTTAAATTGTAATTTCTGCTCCACTTCCTTGGTCTATTTGAATAGTGGTCCACTCTACTTGAAATCTTGAGTCATTAGGTCTTCTCTGCGTGCTAAAAGACAAAGACAATTAATAATTTTCTATTTAATTTTTCAATTCTATTAAGTTATTCTTATTACCATTATACATACATCATTTTAACTAATAGAATCTAACGAATCTTTAATAATGTAGTACTTACTAATTGTAGAAGATGCATCTTTAAATCTCTTGAGAAAATTGTAATTTTTATAGAGCGTAATTAAGACCTCTTCATTAGTTCCATCAGAAAAATTAAATCGTAATCCACGGGGTTTTTAAAAGCTATTTAAAGACGGGAAATAAACTTGGTTTTCTTGTGCTTTAATCTTGAATCTTACAGCAGGAAAGAGAAATAAGAAAACTAAAATATTTTTCATATTTAAGTGTGTTTTATATAAATTAAAGAGTTTCCTTAATATTTGTTTTCACTATTTACTTTCTCCATAGTTGTATGAATTCCATTTTGAAAAAAAATAATTTTAGTTGTTTTTAAATTATTTTCGTTACAGAAACTCTCATCACTCTCTGATTCAGCAAATTCATCTCTTGAAGTAGTAAAATAATGATTTTTAGATTTAAAGTAATTCTTAATTATTCAAATTCATTGGATTTAATTACATTAGAAATGTTAGAATTAATTGGTCCATCTTCAGCTCTAAACTCAAAATTATTTTTATGATCTGCTGCAGTTGATTTTACAATTCTTGCAATTTTATGCCATTTTCGTAAATCCTATTAAGCGTTTTTTCAGCATTCAAATGAGGATTAAAATTTTTTGTGTAATATTAGTAACCCATAAATCCTTTTCTAGTTTTTATATCTAAAGCAGGTAATGTTGATTTCAATACTTCCATTTGTGGTACAAGTTTTGATTTATATACATCTATTTCAATATAATATATATTTGGCAATCTTATATTCTATTTCAGTTATTATGATATTTTCTAATTCTTCTAATATAACTTTATGTGAGGATTTTTTAATTTTTCATCGGGCAAATTCGAATCTTTATTTGTCTTTGCCAAAAGCAACAATAAAAGCGTCATAAATACCAGATAAACGGAAAATATCTCTCTGTTTTCTAGCTTCATTAAGTGTTTTAAATTGACCATTGTAATATTTGA
>MDSY01030282.1_pt1 | contig 13016 bp, 21 predicted proteins | sample 811131 | NCBI WGS metagenome assembly MDSY01 (sample SAMN05326643, study PRJNA326480) | marine metagenome | isolation source: seawater | place: Atlantic Ocean: South West | collected 2010
GCACAAATATACAGCGATTGTCCAAGTGGAAAAGCCAATGGTGGCAATCTTGGAACTTTCGAAAAGAAAACTATGGATCCAGATTTTATAAATTATTTAGATAATTTATCAGTAGGAGAAATGAGTGGTCCTTGCCCTACTGTGTATGGATACCATTTAATCCGAAAAAATTAATTGTAAAGATCTAATACTTCACTTACAACTTTGTGTCTTACCACATCTCTATGATTAAAATTAACCATACTAATTTTTTCTGATTTTTGTTTTTGTTTTAACCTATCCACAAAGTCAGACAATCCATTTCTATTAGGTCTATCTGTTTGTTCTAGATCTCCTGTTACCACTATTTTGCTTCGATCTCCTATACGAGTTAACAACATTTTCATTTGATTTTCTGTAGCATTTTGCATTTCATCTGCTACAATCATCGCCTTTTTAAATGTTCTTCCTCTCATGTATGCTAATGGAGCCATTTCAATTATGCCTTCATACAGCATACTGCGTATATCATTTGTGCAGTAATACATTTTAAACACATCAATTATAGGTATGGTCCATGGACCCATTTTTTCTTCCAATGTACCTGGAAGAAATCCAATGTCCTCATCCACACTGACAACTGGACGTGTTATAACAATTTTATCTACTGTTTTGTCTCTAAACAACTTAATGGCAACTTGAACTGCTAACATTGTTTTACCAGTACCTGCTGGACCAACACCCACAACTATATCTTTAGATGGACTTAATAGGTCCAACATATAAGTTTCTTGATTGACGTTTTTTGGTACAATCGTAACTGTGTTTAGTTTAGGTGGTTGATGTGTGCGTACTGGTAGGTTATTAGACTTGCTCGAGCGCCTTCTTCTGGCGTGATTTCCCATGCACTCTCCTTGTTTGTTGTAATAATATTTAATAAGAAGCAGTGGTTATTAAACTGCTCACATTAGAAACGCCATTAGATAAATACAAAGAGTTATGCAAGATACAGTAGATATTATTAAAACCATTCAAAATGTGTACGAAAATGACCCTGTTTTTTCAGTGTTAAAAGACTATGAACGTGTACTAGACGAATTAGGGTTATATGTGTACGATAATTGGGAAGACGGCGAGTTAGTAGAAGGTCCTATTATTGGAAGACATTTTGTGCAGTGTTCATTTATGTACCCACGTGATAAAATGCCTGATCCAATGGGTGGTAAAAGATTACTAGATTATGATTGCAAAGTAACATACAAAAAAGATCATCTAATAGAACCAAGAAAAATTATAGAGCCAGATGATGTACGTCCAGGCACTAAAAAAGGAAAACTAGACAAATTACCTATATGGTTAATAACAATAATTGTTCCAAAACAATTAATGAAAAACATTTATTCAGGATACAAAATGAATCAAGATTATTCTAAAGATCCAGCAACAAGTGAAAAAGTAACACCTGAATCAGACCCTATAGAAAATACAGCACAAGGAGAAGTATAATGGGATTACGCACAGGTGATCTAAAATTTTGTGTTGAAAGAACACTCGAAATAGATTCATACAAAAGTAAAATGGGTGAAGACAAAGATATTGTCACTATTTCATTTGCTGTGAATGGTGAACAACCTGCAGAAGATTTAGTTAAGTTTGTTGAAGCAGGTTATGATTTTGTTTTAGATGCTGACAAAACTTCAGGTGAACAAGCAGATGGTAAATTTAGAGTGTTTGTTGAATTAGAGAGAAGCAACAAAGTTCCTGCAAGTATCTTAGAAATTGTTGACGGTGTTGGCAAATTAAGTGAAATAGATGATTTTAGATTTAGATACTACAAAAATTTTAAAAGTTTAGCAGTTGATGAAACTAACATTACTGAACAGGTTCCATTAGATGCAGAAAGTTATGAAATAAAAATTAACGAAACACAATTAGAAAATTATAAAAACTTTTTCCAAAATAGTTATGTGGACGAAGTAATAATGAATGAGAACAGAATAACGTTCTACAAAAAGTATAGCCAACCTTTAAGTTTTGAATTTAATGATTTTGGCAATACGGAAGACGTGCAAAAAGACATATCAGAATCATTTGATATCAATAAAATGCCAGAAGTGATGTTTTTAAGCAAGTTTGTAGGAGATTTTAACATTCAAATCTATGGTGACAAATATCTATTTGAAACCAGCAACAAATCTGTTGTGCTATATAACAAGCAATATGAACCTAAGTAAAAATTTTACATTACAAGAATTTACAAAAAGTCAAACTGCTTTACGCATGGATATTGACAACACTCCCAACGACGAACATTTAGCAAATGCCAAAAAACTATTTGAAAACGTTGTGCAAAATGTAAGAGAAAATTTTGGTCCAACTGTAATAAATTCTGGATATAGAGGTCCAGAACTTAACAAAGCGATTGGCGGTAGCGAAAGATCACAGCATTGTAAAGGTGAAGCAGTTGATATAGAAGTTCCAGGTGTTTCAAATTATGAAGTTGCAGAATACATTAGAGACAATTTAGATTTCGACCAATTGATATTAGAATTTTACACTCCAGGCATTCCAGATTCGGGTTGGGTACACGTAAGTTATAAAAGTGAGGGCAACAGAAAACAAGTGTTGACTGCACTTAAAGAAGACGGCAAAACTGTGTACAAACCTAAACTGATTGCATAATGTCCGAAAACAAAATCACCCAAATAGATTTCATAGAAAGTTTATGGTACAAAGATTTAGAAGTAAATGAGGATCTTAAAACATATGTTTCAAATCTTGAACTTGATAAAATTGATCACGTAAAAACTAACTTCTATAAAACTGAACCAGATAAAAAATTAATTGACTTGACAATGAAACAGGTTGAACCTTTTTTCAAAGAAATTGGATCCAAGTTAGAAAAAAGCGGAATGAGTGTGTTGAAAGTATGGGTGCAAAAGTACGAAGACAACAATTATCATCCGGTTCATGTGCATGAACCACACCATGACAGTTTCTCATTTATATTTTACCTTGACTGTACAGAAACATCTGCTTGTACAGTTTTTTATTCTCCAGGGTACCCTTACGTTGATCACACCACATTTAAACTAGAACCAAAAATAGGTAGGTGTGTGCTGTTTCCTGGTGCTTTACCTCATGAAGCAATGCCCAACACAGACAAGGCACGTTTGATAGTGAGCGGCAATATCAGATTTCACAGATAAATAGTAGCAGTTTATGAAAGAGAAGAAACAAGCATATTGTCTTAATTGTGGCAATGAATGTCACGAAGGTAGAATATTAACCAGAAAAGAACGCACATATGCGTCTGAAGGTTCAAAAGAATATGAAATTGAAGTGTGTAGACACTGTCGTTGTGGAGAATTAGAAACAGAATGATATTTGGTCAAATAAAAATGTTGATTACAATCCTGCTTATCACAGGTATAGCAGGCGCAGGTATGTACGTGATGAAATTAAGAGCGGACAATGCCACACTCAAAGCCAATCAAATCAAACTTGAAACAGCAGTTGAAGAACAAAATAAAGTGCTAGAACAACAGAAAAAAGACTTTACAGCAATAATGGAGAGCAACAAGAAATTAAATGTTTTAATTAATACATTTAAAAAAGATTTACAAGACCTAGACAAAAGGTTCACAAAGAAAAATAGAGACATTGGAAAACTAGCAATTGAAAGAACAAAAGCAATTGAACGTATTGTGAACGGTGGTGGCAAAAATGCGGCGAGATGTATTGAGTTGGCATCTGGCGCCGAACACACAGAAGCAGAATTAAAAGCAACATTAAAATCACAAATTAACCCAGAGTGCCCGGCACTTGCAAATCCAAACTATGTACCATTTCAATAAAATAATAGCAGTAGCATTTTTAGTATTCCTAACAGGTTGCAGTATAGGTGGCGAAAAGAAAATTAAAATATTCTCTGTAGAACAGCCTAGAGAAAAATTAAACTTTCCTATGCCCACACCATTACAAATGGAAGAGATATACTGGCATATCATCACAAGTGAAAACGCAGAAGAAGTATTCAAGAAACTTGAAGAAGCAGGCATAGATCCTGTGTTGTTTGGAATTACAGACAAGGACTTTCAAGTACTTGCAAGAAACTTTGCTCAAATAAGACAAAAGTTGCAAGAAACAAATAACTTGTTGGAAGAATATAAAAAATATTACGAGGGTAGTGAATAATGAAAAGACTAGATATAAGTGACCAAACAGCAATCAGTATGCCAATGAAAAACTTGATTGCCATTGTGTCCGCAGTGGCAGTAGGAGTATGGGCATACTTTGGTGTAATAGAAAGACTGAACAAGTTAGAGACACAAACAGTTTTGATAGAAAAAGATGTGACTGCTGAAGATGAAAGATTACACAACGAAGTAAAACAAAACACAGAGTTTAGAATAAAATATCCAAGAGGTGAATTAGGTCAAAGTTCACAAGATATTGAACAATTCATGTTGATTGAGGACCTTTATAAATCAGTGGACAGAATGCAACAGCATTTAGATGACATGGCTAATAACAAAATCAATATTGAGTTCTTAACAAAACAATTAGAGAAGGCTCAAGAAAACATTGAAAAGTTAAAAGATGCTGACAGAGAGATTGTGTATAAGAATGGAAACGGTCACTAATGTGGCAAATGTTTGCAATAATGTGTGTGACAACCATGATGGATTGTAGAACTATGTACGAAGACCCTGCAAGAACTTTTGAAACTAAAGAATTGTGTTTAGAAGCGGCGGTTGAAAAAGAAAAATGGACAAGAGATATGCTTACTGATGAAGACGGATATTTGACAGTAGTGCATTTAGAAGTTGGTTGTGAAAGGAAAGAGAACATATGATAGAATCAGTTGTAGCATTATTGATGTTTGTTAACGGCGAAATTAAAGAGCACCGTATCCAAGAAAACATGGCAAAATGTTTGCGTGGTAAAAGACAAGCAGAGAGACAATACAGCGCCAGTGTAAAATATCAATGTTGGAAAGGCGAAGCCGAGATAGAGATATACATGGGCGAAAAGTCGATCAAAGCAATAATGTTAAAGTAGATAAATACTACTATTAAAAACTAGGAGATATATGGAATTTATAATAGCACTTGCAATGAAATTTTGGCAATGGACTGTGTTAATAGCAGTTGTAATAATTGGAGCAATTATTAATTTTGCCGACAAAAGAGCACAAACAAAAATGAAATTTAATTTCAAAGGTTTCCCAGAACTTAAACCTATTGCAATTAAAACAAAAGGCAAAGGCTTCTGGAAAGGTATTGTGATGTGGTTGCTATCAACTAGAAATTGGGAACTTACAAAAGATTGGAAATACAACATAGAAGGAACAGAATATGTTATTCCAGCAGGATTCCAATTTGATGGTGCAAGTATTCCTAAATTCCTTAGAACTTTCTTTTCACCTGTAGGCGTACTATTAATTGGTGGACTTGTTCATGACTATGCTTACAAATATAAAACATTGTTAAAAGTAAACAAAAAAGATACAATGGGTGAACTAACACAAAAAAGAGCAGATGAAATTTTTAGAGATATTAATATTATTGTAAACGGTTTCTACGTAATGAACTACCTAGCATACTACTCATTAAGATTGGGTGGCTTTGTGGCGTGGAACGGACACAGAAAAAGAAATGCTAAAATACCGGGGTTAAAATAATGTCAGAACAAAAAATAAAAATAAAAGAAACTTCAAAAGAATACGAATTACCAAAAGAAGATCTAGTACCAAATACAGGTGACGAAGCACCGACATGGTACAACAAGACTGCTGGTATACTTGATAAATTTAGACTTATTCCAAGACTTATAATGTTGGCTTACATCTATGCTTTTTATAAGTCAATTACTTGGTTTATGACATTGGCTGAACCATCAAATGCTCAGGCAATGTTTATATCAACAATAGTAGGTGCCGGTGCGGCATTCTTTGGATTGTATGTCGGTAAGCCAGGTGCCAATTTGCCAAACGGTAAGAAAAAATAAGTTAATCCAAAAAATATTAAATAAAACATAGGACTTGACTTTTTGGTAAGAGTCATTATATAATATAGTATGGATTATTATTCTATCCTCGGCGTCAATAGAAACGCATCTGAAACAGATCTTAAAAAGGCTTATAAGAAAAAAGCCATGCAGTATCACCCTGACAAAGGTGGAGATGCAAACAAGTTTCAACAAATCAACGAGGCTTACGAAACACTTAAAGACCCTCAAAAGAAATCAAACTATGATAGATTTGGAACTTCCAATCCTTATGATAGACAACCAGGTGGTAATCAACAATACCAAGAATTTAATTTTGGAAACGTAAACGACATATTTGATTCTTTCTTTGGAGGTGGAGGTGGGCCATTCCATAGACAAAGACAACCTAGAAGAAATAGAAACATTAACATCAGAGCAAACATAACATTGGAAGATGTGCTTCAAGGTAAAACATTAATTGCAACATACAGACTATCAAATGGAAAAGAGCAAAGTGTTAATATAGATTTGCCTAAAGGTGTTGAAGGAAACAGCACAATTAGATTTCAAGGCTTAGGTGACAATATGCATAAAGACGCACCAAGAGGTGATTTGTTTTGTAAAGTGGTCATTGACAGGCATCCGTTATGGGAAAGAAATGGCAGTGACTTGCACAAATCTGTAAGTGTAAATGCACTAGATATGATACTGGGTACAAAAGTGCCTGTGCAAACACTAGATGGAAAAACTTTGAATTTAAACATACCTAAAGGTTGTAAAACAGGAACAGTGATGAGTATTCACGAACACGGATTGCCACGTCTTTACAACCGAGGCAGAGGCAACATCTATATCACAGTAAATGCTGATATACCAAATATAAATGACCAAGAAGTATTGAGTCTAATAAGAAAGATTAAAGATGCAACTGATTAAAGCACCAAATGATTTTTTGAAAACAAAAATGGATGCATTTGATTTTGAATCGCACGATGCTCCAAAACTTGCAGAAGAAATGATTAGAGATATGATCAAATTTAATGGTGTTGGATTGGCGGCAAATCAGGTAGGTTTAAATGGTAGAATTTTTGTGATGAAGCCACAATCTGGTAAACCTTATGCTGTAATTAATCCAACAATTGAAAAGGTAAGTGCAACAAGCAAATTGGATATTGAAGGTTGTTTAAGTTTCCCTAATTTGTTTTTGTATGTCAATAGACCAGACAAAATAGACGTGAATTTTCTTGACATTGAAGGAAAAAATGTTACAATGTTACTAGAAGATTTTGAAGCCAGAATCTTTTTACATGAATTTGATCACTTAGAAGGCATAACTTTTGACACAAGAGTGAGCAAGTTTAAATTGCAAATTGCTAGGGAAAAACAAAGGAAGTTAGAAAAAAAATAAAAATGGTTGAACCAAACGACGATTTACAAAGAGTATTTGACAAAGCAGTCCAAGTAGCGAAAAAATTGAAACACGAATACGTTACTTTGGAACATTTGTTGTATGCAATGCTCTGCACAGACAAATTTCAAAATATGATCACAGGGTTTGGGGCAAACTTTGAAGATATCAAAGATAATTTAGAAACATTTTTAAAAACAAAACTAAATGACATTAAAGTAAAAGAAGGCACTTTAAAATACAAACCTAAAAAAACTACGTCCGTAGAAAGAGTGTTGAACAGAGCATTTACACAGGTATTGTTCAGTGGTAGAAGTAGTATAGATATTGCTGATGTATTTTTAAGCATAATGAGTGAAAAGAAAAGTTGGGCCTATTATTTTGTTTACAAAGCAGAAATTAACAAAGACAAGTTTCAAGAATATTTACACAGTGAAATTGCAGAAGAAATTGAAGAGGATGTAGATCCTACAACAGCCAATAGAGCATTAAATCAATACACAACGAATTTAAACAACGAAGCAAGAAAACAAAAAATAGATCCAGTAATTGGTAGAGAGACAGAACTTGATTCTATTGCATTGTCATTGGGTAGAAGAATGAAAAACAATGTGATACTTGTTGGTGAACCTGGAGTTGGTAAAACAGCAATCGCAGAAGGACTTGCACTTAATATTCATAATAAAACTTGTCCTGAATTTTTAAAACCTTATGAAGTTTACAATCTTGATATAGGTGCAATGTTGGCTGGTTCCAAATACAGAGGTGACTTTGAAGAAAGATTTAAAACTGTGCTGAGTGCATTAAAGAAAAAAGGTAAAACTATTGTGTTCATAGATGAGGCACACAATATCAGTGGTGCAGGTTCCACAGGCAGTGGATCAAGTGCTAATGACCTTGCAAATCTATTGAAGCCTGTACTATCTAAAGGTGAAGTAAAAGTAGTTGCTTCAACCACATGGGAAGAATATAGAAAGTATTTTGAAAAAGATAGAGCATTAATGCGTAGGTTTCAAAGAGTTACAGTGGATGAACCAAGTTCAGCAGTAACAAAAGATATTCTATTTGGCATAAAAAAATACTACGAAGAGTTTCATAAAACAACAATTTCAGATGAGGCAATACAAGCGGCTATCACTTTGAGTGTTAAGTATCAAACAGATAAAAAATTACCAGACAAAGCAATAGATTTAATAGACTTGGCTTGTAGTAGACTGAATCTACAGGATGAAACAGCAAGTAGAGACATAACAAAAGAATCAATCGAAGTAGAACTGTCCAGTATGATTAAAATGCCAATTGAAACTGTCCAACAAAAAGAAAGTTCAAATGTAGCAAACTTGATGCAAAACATGAAGAAAGTTGTGTATGGACAAGATGAAGCAATAGAGCAAATAGTGGATAAAATTATGATTGCTCAAGCCGGATTAAAAAGAGATAATAAACCTATAGGTTCTTTTGTATTAATGGGTCCTACCGGTTGTGGTAAAACAGAAACAGCAAAACAACTGTCCAATCAACTAGGAGTAAAATTAGTTAGATTTGATATGTCTGAATATCAAGAGAAACATTCAGTATCTAAATTAATTGGTTCTCCGCCAGGCTACGTAGGCTTTGAAGAAAATACAGGACAATTAATTACAAAAATTCAAGAAAATCCAAACTGTGTATTGCTATTAGATGAGATTGAAAAAGCACACCCAGATGTTTCACAGATTCTATTGCAGATAATGGATGAAGGAAGTATTGCTGGTAATAATGGTAAAACAGCAGACTGTAAAAATATCACACTGTTTTTAACAACTAACCTTGGTGCTGATAAATTGGATAAAAATGTTATGGGTTTCAATGCAACTACAACCACAGAGTATGATGATAAAGATATGAAAACGTACTTCGCACCAGAGTTTAGAAATAGATTAGATGGTGTGATTGTGTTCAAAAAATTAGACAAAAACGTGCTTATCAAGATTGTTGGCAAATTTATGTTGGATTTAAAGAACACTCTAAAAGATAAGAGTGTAAATGTAACACTCACAGACGAAGCAATAGATTACTTGGTTGACAAAGGCTTTGATCCTAAAATGGGTGCCAGACCTATGCAGAGGGTTATAGACAACGATATCAAGAAACCAATGGCGAAATTGTTGTTATTTGGTGAACTTAAAGATGGTGGTGATGTATCAATCACTGTTAAAGACAAAAAATTGCACTTAATACCTAGCAAATCCGTTAAATTGCTTCAGAAGAGTTAATCTCGTTCTTTTAAAAACAAATAAATAAGCATATGCCAGCAAGTAGCGAAACAATATTATCAGCAACCACACATCCAGGTGACAGTACATCTGAGACTGTTGTAGGTGAAAAGTTTAAAGGAGATGGGTTCTACGGGAGGTCTGACGGACTTCACACAGTTCAAATCAACGTTGAAGGAGTATCAGGCACTATCAAAATGCAAGGCACGTTAGCAGTAGAACCTGTAGACGCTGATTATTTTGATATTGAAAATGTAGAGTATAACAGTGGAACTGATGGAAGTACAGGATCATTTATGTACAACTTTACAGGTAATTTTGTTTGGGTACGAGCCCATGTAGTTTACACAGATGGAACAATTAACAGTATAAAGTTGAATCACTAATATGCATCATTATTTTAACATAGTAAAAGAAAAACCTTTCACAGAAGAAGAAATTAATACAGCAGTAAATTTAAGCACAATTGGTTTACTAGAAGATGAAACCAAGTATGTGACTTTTGAAAATGAAGAAGGTAATCATGTGCTGACAGTTGAATTACACAGACAATTAGAAGAAATTGAATCTGATGATCTTGTTGAAGATTTAGAATTATTGCTTAACCAAATAGGCACTACTGATTTTGTTGTAGAAGTAAGCGATAATGATCCAAACGAAGAAACATATGAAGGCGATGACTTCTTTGAAGCATATGGTGATATGTGGTACAACGAAGATGACACACTGGACGAAGCAGAATATCAAGGAAGAAAAGTAGCACTAGGTAAACCTATGCGTGGTGATGTTAAAAAATTTAAAGTATATGTAAGAGATCCAAAAACTAAAAACATTAAAAAAGTAAACTTTGGTGATCCTAACATGAGAATTAAAAAATCTAATCCAGCAAGACGTAGAAGTTTTAGAGCAAGACATAATTGTTCAAATCCTGGACCAAGAACAAAAGCAAGATATTGGTCTTGTAGAAAGTGGTAATATGAGAGCAGATGATTTTGTAAATCCTAAAAGTAAAATTGATTACGATATCATAGATGACATTCATGCATTTATGACAAATGACAATGATTTTTATAGACGCAATTACTTTCCAGTTGTGGATGAATTCAAAACCAAAGGAAAAACAGATAAAATGTTGCCAATGATTGAATTGGCTTGTAATGAATATTTTAAGAAATTTAATGTACCAGCTCGTCAAGAAAATGCAATCAATGACAATGACAAACAATTTTTAATGGACAAAATCATTGAAACTGAAAAAGAAGAAAAGGATGAGTAATGCGTATATTAGAAATAGTAGAAGCAACAGATAAAACCGCTGTATTTGCCTTTGGGCGAATGAATCCCATCACAATAGGACATCAAAAGATTGCTGACACAATCAAGCAACAAAATGGTGATCCTTTTTTATTTTTAACACATACACAAAACGCCAAAAAAGATCCATTAACATTTGGACAAAAGAAAATGTATGCAACAAATTTTTTTCCTGGTGTGACAGTGGGTGATGATAATGTACGCACAATCATAGATGCTATGAAAAAATTAGAAGCAATGAATTACAACAGAGTGATATATGTTGCAGGCAGTGACAGGGTTCAATCATTTGATGATCTATTAAACAAGTATAATGGAACCGAATACAATTTTGACAGTATAGACATTGTGAGTGCAGGCGAAAGAGATCCTGAACAAGACGGAGCTCAAGGCATCAGTGCTTCTAAAATGCGTGACTTTGCCGCAAGAGGCGATTTGAACAACTTTGTTAGCAATGTGCCTGGTGGTGACCGCAAGTTGGCAACTAAAATGTACATGGATACACGCAAAGCAATGGGCTATGAAACCACACAACAGAAACCCCAGCCCATGGGACAACCAGCATAAATACGTATGGATTTAGGCACACTTAAAAAACTAGCAGGCATTGACGAGGTTTATTCACCAGTTGAAGAAGAAAATCCTAGTCATACTGCAACTGCTTTGAAGCAAAAAGAACGTAAGTTAGGCTTAAAACCAGGAGATCCGGATTGGTTTAAACTGTGGTTTAGAAGACCATATATGCAAGGATCAAAAGGATTTAGAGGACGTAAAAAATGAAATTAAGAGATTTATTTGTTGAATTTAAGGTTAATAACGAACCAAGAGACGAAAAGCATTATCGTCAAATGAAGAAAGATCTACAAGTTATTCAAAACGATCCCAAACAAAGAGACCCAGAAACTAAACGTGCAGTAATGAAACGTAAAGCAGAATTAGATGCTTGGGCACATTCAAAAGGTATTAAATCCGAACAAGAAAACGTTGCAGAAGATCCAGTAGCAGTTGCGGATCTTAAAAGAATGGACATTGACAATAAAAAACTTTATGTTCACAAAGATGGCAAAACAGAATTAATTCCAGTCGAAAAAAAAGATGAATATCTAGCAAAAGGCTACAAACTTTCTTCTTTGAAAGCAGAAGACCAAGTTGATGAAAGAATGCCAGCAAGTATTATCAAACACAAAGAAAAACTTGCTAATATGTCAGACAAAGATTTAGCAGACAGATTCAAAGATTTTGATGACACAAGATTGCGTCAAATGGCATGGAGACATGGCTATGGCAAAATGAGTGACTACTATGTAAACAGAAAAAATAAAGGTATGTCACAAGACACAAACGAAGGCGCAATGCGTATGGACAAATCAGCATTTGTTCAAATGTTAGCAAACAAAATTCAAGAGCCTCAAAAAGGACAAGGCAAGCCGGAATACGACAACAGACTGTTGGCAAAGATGTACAAACTTATTACTGGCAGAAATGTAGACATCGACGGTGACAAATTCACAATAACAATGAACAAACCAACAACTGAAGACTTAGATTATAGAAGTGAAGATATTTTAAACAAAGCAGGATTTGATCCGGCAGACATAGACACATACATGAAAGTTTTTAACGATCACGGTGACACTAGTGATATAAAACAAATGAACATGAAAGAAAAAGTAGGACTTGCAGATGCAATGAGCATAGTGTTGGCATCACACGGCATAAGCAATGAATCAGAGACGCAGGAAGACGTTAAACCTGGAGAACCAATGCCACAAGGAAAACCAATGGATCCACAAATGAAGGCTATGATTAGCCTCTATAACGATCCTAGAGTAAAACAAGATCCAGGAATGAGAATTTTGGCGGCAATACGTTATCTACAAAAATTTGGTAAAGAAATTCCTGGATTTAATACAGGAGAATTTAATCAAGATCAGTTGCAGATGTACAGTAAAGCAAAAGTGTCAAAAGGTCAAAGTTTAAGACAGATAGGACAAGCCGCTGGAGTTGTAGAAGAAGACGCAGACATAGATGCACAATTTAAATCAGATGTGCTACAATTTTTAAAC
>MDSY01061068.1_pt1 | contig 13016 bp, 20 predicted proteins | sample 811131 | NCBI WGS metagenome assembly MDSY01 (sample SAMN05326643, study PRJNA326480) | marine metagenome | isolation source: seawater | place: Atlantic Ocean: South West | collected 2010
CATAGTATTATTAATTTTAATTCAATTCTTGGGTTGCTTCGATCGACCCCTTTTTTCATATTTAATTCGTAACAAAGATTGTCATTCTTAATTGCGCCTTCATTCTGTAAGGAATCAAGAATTGCTTTTGCTGAATTGTCCAAATCAGAAGCCGAAGTTTTAAAATAAACAAATAAGTCTAACCTGAAGGGCTTGCATATATTTGCACTTTTCAATTCTTTACTGTAACATGATCGCGCAAAGATTTCAAACATTCGCACCTTTTCAGATTTTGCAAGCCCCGCTTTGTAACCGTTCGGGGTTTTTCTTCTTATTATTTTATAAGTATTAGATTTTGAAGGCGCGTTTGCGTGAATTGTTGCTTTGTATATCATTTAAGTAAATTAAAAAGGAAAGAAGTCTGAAATTTTAGTTTTTGAAACGCTTAAAACTTCCCAGTTAACAACAGAATCTTCAAACCTTGTTTCAATTTTTTCAAAAGCTTCTTTTGTTTCGTTGGCCTGTACAAGATAAACTTCATTTACAGGCTTTCCTTTTTCTGCTTCAGCATCTTCTGAAACAAAAGAAACTTTAACTTTGAAGAAATTGCTTTTTGATTCGTCAATAATTACGCTTTGAATATTCATTTTATCGCATTTTATAAGCTCGTATTCTGCAATATATTCTTCAAGTATTGTTTGAAGCCTTGTTTCTGCTTCAATGAAGGAAAGCGAATTTAAAACGTATTCTTCCGTGGCGCTTTTTATTGTGCCATCTTCTGCGCTTTGCTTCAGATATTTAATTTTAGTTAAAAAGTATTGATTCATAATTAATTTTTTAAATCTTGGTGATATTGTTTAAATGATCTTTCTTTCAATTCGTAAATTCTTCCTTCTGAACCGCTCATTATTAATTTAAACTTTTCAGTGTTTTTTTTAAAGAACTTAACGCAACACTGTGATAAATCCCTTGTATAATAATCGCGCCCCGTTTCCCTTTTAAAAAGATTTTCTTTGGCTGTTTCTTGGTCTTTATCAGATAAGATCGCAAAATAATCATTTGAAACCCTATCAACCCCCTTGTTTTTAAGTTTTTGGTGTGAAACTCCAATTGAAAAACAAATTTCATTTTGTATTAATTTTCTTATTATTTCCTTACTCATTTTTTTATTTTATTGATAGTGAATAATTAGTTGTTAAAGTTGCCCCTGTTACTTCTTCACCTGAAGAAATGGCTTCTTTTATTGCTTTCTTATCAGGTGATTTTGTTAACTTTTCAATAATAAACGCTTCAGGTAATAAATCAGAATCTTCAACAGTAACTGAAGTTGATTTTCTTTTTTTGAACGTATGTAAGCCAACAATTAAACCTTTCTTTTCATCACCGAACAAATTAACCGCGTTTAAAAGCCTTCCTTTTAAATTTAGTATCAATGTATTGCTACGCTTTTTCATTGCTGTTAAACGCTTAATTTCGTCGTCTATTGAAGTGATTGTTCCTTCTTCTTTCTTAATTATTGAATAGTAAGCAATTGATTTGCTTTCAAGTTGCCCTTCAGCAATTTCAAGCTGTTCAGATTGTTCTTCTGTGATTTCGCCTTCAGCTTCTTCGATTTGATAAAATAGGTTTAATAAATCGTTTTGAATTTCGTAAAGAGTTGCCATTTTGTTTTAGTTTTAATTGTTTATAGTTTGTTTTTTGATAAGCTTAATTTCTTCAAAAATATCTTTTAAAATAATATCAAATTTCCCTTTAACTTTAAGCCTTAAAATTGCTTCAATAATTAATTGTTTCATTCTGTTTTTGTTTAATAAATTAATCCAGTTCTTTCAATTCTTCTTTTAACTGTTCGTATTGTTCACGCGCTTTTGTTAGTTGCTTAATTAAACGCTCTTTTTCTGTTGAAACTCTTTTGAATTCAAAAATGATTCCTGAATAACTTGAAGATTCTATTGAAAAGGAATTAAACCCTTGCTTCTTTGCTATTAAACAGGCGTTAATTAATTCGTGAATGTTATCTTTGTTTTGTTGTGCTTTGAATTCCATTTTGTAAAGTTTAAAGGGGCTGAATTAATCAACCCCTGATTAATTAGAAAGGCAAATCATTTGCTGAATCGTCAATTGCAATTGTTTCAGGTTGTGCAATTGATCCTGAAGAAGGTATTAAATCAATTTTCCAAGCTTCAAGCGTGTTGAAATATTTAACTTCACCCTGTGGGCTTGTCCAATCGCGCCCCCTTAAATTAAAGTTAACCTTTACAGAATCACCAAGTTTAAAAACATCTAGTAAATCGCATTTATCTTGCGTTAATTGAAAGCTTACCTTTTGCGGGTATTGGCTTGAATCTTCAATTACAAATTCTCTTTTTGTAAATTTTGCGCTGATTGTTTCAGCGTCTTTTAAGACTATTAAAGTCCCTTCGTGTTGTAGCACCATAGTTGTAAAATTTAATTGTTTGATTTTAAATTATTATATATTTCTTGAAGTTCTTCTTTCTGTTCTTCTTTTTCAAATTTGTATTTATAAAAAACTTTTTCAATTTGACCTTCATTTAACGCCTTGCACTTTTCAAAAATGTCATCAGTCATTAAAATTTGAACAATTTCCCCTTCAGGTAAATCTTCACCCGCATATATGTACAATCCTAACCCGTGCAATGCTAAAGCTTTTGTTGTGCTTCTTTGTATTGCTTTATTTACGTCAAAACTTGTAATATTATCAAGAGGAATTGATTTGTTTTTAAAATCCATTATCGGCAAATAATCAATGTGTTCAATGTTTTCAATAGTGATTCCAATTTTCACCCAACAACTTTTGCCGTCTGTAAAATAATTACATTGATTTACATTTTCATAAACTTTTCTTTCAACATTAGGATAATTTTTTTTGACTTCAGCCCAAGCCCAAGCCCATGACAAATATGTTAAATTTCCTTTTTTTTCTGTTTTGTCGTTTACATTAATACTGCTAAGAGTATCAAAAACCGTTTTTTTTAGTTTTGTTTTGCTTTCCATTTTGTTAGTTGTTTTTGTTTGTTAGTCTATATAAATAAGCCCCGCAATCAATTAAAAAGGGGCTTTCTTCGGCTTCTAATAAATCAACTACTTGATTAAGTTTCAAAGTATAAAGCCCGTTTAAGTCGTCGATAAAATCAAGCCCTGTTAAGTATTCTTTTTTAGTTGCAATTTTGTAAATGCTTAAAAAATCTTGGTAATCTAAGTTTTCACGCTCCAAAGTTCTAAACAAAGAAGTCTGCGATTTTCCCAACTGTTCCGCAATTGTTCCCAGTGAGTAACCGTTTATTTTTATAAAAAAGTGAATTATATCTTTTTGATTCTTTGCCTGAAGTTCTAACTTTTTGATCTTACCGCTTGAAGTTTTTACTTCATAACTTTTAAAATCAGCCCGCAAGAACTTTGATTTTTTGATAAATTTTTTCATATTGTTTCTTTTTGTGAAGATACAACCAAACAAAGGAATAACAATAGAAAAAATGATTTATTTGTTCAATCGGTTATAATCAAGAATATTATTAAGAAGAAAAAAGCACCCCCGAAGAGGTGCAAAACTAAACAAAAAACGGCTACAAAGCCAAAGAAACAAAGCGTTAACCCCAAAAACTAAATTTGGTTAAGAGTTTAAAAAGTTTTTCAGCGGTTTCAATTTCCATTGCACCAAATGCAACAGAAACAATAATTATAATAGCTGTTATATATCCTAAATTTTTTGAATAATCTTTTACCCCTTCGCCGTTATCAGGTGAAGCGGTTGAATTCTTAACTGCTGAAGGAACGCCAAAAAGCAACCCATCAACTAAACCTTTTCCAAATCTGAATATTTTCTTTTTCACGGGTTAAATATAACTATTTTATCCGAACCCGTAAAGGTGCAATCAATATGCAACCAAGTAACGGTTTTATGTGCGTTTTCCATTCGTGTAAGCCCTAATTTAATAAACTCGGCTTCATTCTGTAGTATATAAGCTTGGACCGCGATAGGATCAATTAATTCAATGTTAAACTTTAAATCCAAACCGCGCCCGAATTTGTGAGCTGAAAAAGAAGCTCCAATTTTAGTGTCAAAAGGTCGCCACCCTGAAAGGTTATAATTTCCCCCAAGATATTTGTCATTTACGGTTATTGAGCCGAATTGGTCGCGTAACCTTTGCGCAATTTTAACAATTCTAACATCAATAAAAGTTTTGTAGTTTCGCCCGTGATATTCAATAGGCAATAATTCAATATCAAAAAAATCTTTTGTTATTCTTTGAGCCATTTTCCCGCTTGTTTTTTAGTTTTAAAAAGTTTTATTTCAACTTTGCCTTTAAGATATAAAGTTTTAACTAATAAATTCAGTAAAAATATTTGAATTTTATTAATATTTTCATCAACAAAAGCAATCTTTTCAAGTTTACTTTGATTTCCGTTAATGTTTAAATGATCAATGGCTTTTAAATTTGAATTAACGCCCTTCTTTATGTCAATCATAAAGCGAAAAAAACCCAGTTCAATAAAAGTTTCATTTATTGAAATGATTGAAGCAACTGTTTCACGATTTAAAAAGGAATTTTTTTTTACTTTAATAATACAATAACCGAAGCTTGGTTTAATAAAAACGCTATGACTATCAAAATTAAGCACTAAAAAAATTAATTGATTTAGAAAATAATATATAAAACAAAAAAGCCAAAACCAATATTTTGAATATCAACTTAAGCTTCAAATAAAAGTTTTTCCTGTAAACTGATACAATAAATATTACGTATAAAAACGCCCGCACTTTTTATTTCTTTTTTTCAGATTTTTCTTTCTTTATAAAAGTATAAATTGCAATTCCCGCCAAAACTACTGAACCAAGATTTGCAAGGCTTGAAAGTACAACTGAAACGTCATTAATTTGTAAACCTAAAAAACCAAGCGTAACAGCAAAAAAGCCTTCCTTAAAAAATACTTCATTCAGATTCATATCGTTTTTATTATTCATTTTTCAGGGGTTTAGTTTTTACAATAGTTATTATTTAATCTTTTAAGGCGTTAATTATACAAAACGTATAACTAAATCAATTAAAAGAAATTATTCACTACAAGCAACCCTAAACCCCTTTTTAATTACTCTTTTAATTCAGGTATTGTTTCAACTTCTTCAAATTCCCCCTCTTCATTCAATCCAATGTTTAGAGCGTTTAAAATCACCCCCATTGCTTGATTTGCTTGCGAAGCTTGCGCGGTTGATTTTATCAGCCCTGAAGCTTGCGATCCTTCGACAATTCCAAAAACTATTTTTAAAGAATCGTTTAATTGTTCGTTCATTTTTATTTGTTTGCTTTGGGTAATTTACGAATTTTTTTTCTCGTTTTCTAATACAATAAGCCTTTCATTCATTTCTTCTTCATTCGTAAATTGTTCAACATTTGGTTGCCCAGTTGTTAAGGTATTACCAACCCCAACGTTACCGCTGAATAAAACGCTTAAATCGTTTGAATAAATTATGTAATAAATTGTTCCGTGTTCGGGTTTAATTGTTGTTGTTGCCATTTTATTATTTATTTTTTAAATCCCACCTCCGTCTGTAATCGTCCAGCCTAAAGTTCCTGTTAAATAGTTTCTAATATCTTCACTTTCACCCCCTATTTCATACCTTGCAGTGCCAAAATGTGCAGGAACATTATTTTGCAATGTTTTTGTTGGTGCGCCTGCCGTCCACCCTGTCCAACCAACTAAACCATTTTGATAATTACTATCGTTTAAGTTAGTATTTAAAAATGTGTTAAATACGCTTATAAGATTTGAAACATCCCAATTTAAAATTGGCTGATTAAATTGAGTATCTTTTACCATTCTATTAATAGTTGTAGCACTTGAAAAGTCCCATAAACTTAAATCAACGTTAAAAGGACTAAGCCTAAAACATGAAGTAAAATCTAAAACGTTTGAAACGTCCCAATTCCCCACAGAATTAGGAAAATTTAAACTTGTGCAACCGACAAACATTTCGTTAAAACTTAGAACATTACTTAAATTAGGATAATCAGTTGCGCTTATTGTAATTAGATTAGTACACAAACGAAAAGCTCTAAACATACTGTTTAGTCCTGAATAAGTCCCCCAATTTATAATTTCTATTATTTTATTTGCGTCATATTGGTAAAAGTTATACCTAACAACGCCACTTATATATAATATTTTTATTGTATAAACACCGTGCGCGCTATAATTATGAGTAATTAAACCGCCTGAAGTTATATTATTTACAGTCCCATCGCCATAGTCAATTGTATAATTAACTGTTGGACCAGTTGTTGGCAAATACCTGAATGTAGCTCCACTTCCTAAAGCTGTGTTAATTTTAAAAATAAATTCATTTTCAACATTCGGCCAAACTTGATCCGAACCAATAAAAACCTTGTTTATTGTTGTCGTTCCTATTTTTGGGTTTGTTATGTCTATTCCTCCAATTTTCATTATACTATGAAATAAATTGTATCAGCGTCGGGCGTTAATGCGTTGTATTCCGCTTGCGTTACCGCTGAAAGGTTGTAAATGTTGTAAGTTGTTCCAGTGCTTTTTTTTAAAAAATTTGATACTGAAGTTCCAACCCTTACAACTCCGCTATCATTCCAAAAATCCCCCGCACTTAATCCCGCTGAAGCTGTTGGTAAATTTGGCGCGTTTATGTTAGCGTTTAAAATTATATTTGAATCAATATTTAACGTTCCGTTTGTGAAAGTTAAAGTATTCGAGTTTAAATTGTGCGAAAAGCTACCGCCTAAAGTTAAACCGTTCGTGTTTAAAATATTGCTTGCGTTTGCCTGAATAAAGGCTTGAAACTGCGTAAATTCTAATTTTTGAGATTCAAAAACATCAGGTGAAGTTGAAATTCTTTTTGAAACATCAACTAAATCACCATTTGCAAAAGTTGCAACCGCATTTGTATATTCTGAAATTTTACCCGCCATAATATTAAAAATAATTTCGTTTAATAGTGTTTCTTTGTCTTTCCCCGAATTGAATTTTAATAACTGCGCACTTGTTAAAGATGAAATCTTTTACTTCTTCAATTCCTGTTGCCTTAATTTCTTTTTCAGTTAAAACCCAATGGTTAAAGAAGTTGTATGAAGTTACAATTATTTTGTTACCAAGTATTAAATCCTTTAATAAAATAGTTGAATTGGTATAACTTAACGGCTCACTTTCAAAAGTGTAATTAAAAAGAACTTGATCTTGCACTTGCTCGAATTTGTGCGCGCTTGTTTCGTGTTCGTCTGTTATAAATTCAGGGTTATTATTATACCCTATGTTTCCCTTCAACCTTATTTGCTGTTCAATGTTTAATCCTGTAAAATCAATTTCATTGTCTAAAATACGCCCATTTTGAAACCAAGTAAAACGGGTTGAACCTTCTGCGCGTGTGTTAGCGTATATTTTCAAATCGTAATTACTTGAATATTCTGAAACAGTACCACCGCCCAAAATGTTTGTTTCAACTCTTATTGAATATAAACCTTCTCCGTAACTTTGCAAAACTTTTTGCCATTCTAAAAATAACGTTGAAAGTTTTAACTGTTGTAAATAAGTTCCCGCGGGTAACAATTGACCAAAAGAAGAATCTGTAATTTGTATTAAATCAATACTATTTTTTTGAAGCCAAAAATTAACCGTTCCCGAATTAGCCAAAGAAACCCCGAAGAATTTACTTTTATCGTTTTTTATGTCTGAAGTAAAAACAGATTCCGCAAGAACTAAATTATCAATGCTGCAAGAATCACACAAACAAGAACCCGCGCAACTTGATAAGCTATTAATCGCACCCGTAGGGGTTAAAGTTGTTATTGCTGAAACTCCAAAAGTATTTTTAAACAAATAGCCATCTAAAGGCATTGGGGTTGCGTTTGTTTGGTCCGTTATTATCATGATTCTTCTTCTTTTGTTGTTCCTGATTCAGTTGCTTTTGTTGTTCCGTCCTCCATTAATTTACCATCAACAGCACTACCAAATTTAATAAAAGGGCGTACTGAAATAGTAAACTTATTATCAGATAAAACTGAAGCGGTTGCTTCTTTTATAAGCCCTTCAAATTCTAAACTTGAACCGTTATTTGTAACCTTTAATTTTGTTTCTGTAATTAATGGCTGAATTATATTACTAGCCAAAGGTATAATTAAAGAATCTGTTTCTTGAATTTTGTGATTCCCTCCACTTTCAAACTTTTCAAGTCTTAAATCACCGTTAACAACAGCCGTTAAAGGTATTGCGGTTGATAAGTTGCAAGTTCCTTTTACAATCGTGTCCTGTGAACGGTTAATTGTTTGGTCTGGATAGGCTATTCCAGAAAGCGTTTGCAATTCAATACTTGCTGAACTGTACATTGAAGCCCCGTTTTCGTTATAATCAAAAACTTCAATTGAAGGCAATCTTTCCCTGTATAAAGTAGATGTTAAAAAATTATCATTTGAAACGCTTGCTTCAATAAAAACTTTTATTTGATAATTGCTAATTCCTGAATAGTTTGATAAATTTTGGTTTAACCCGTCGTTTGGTTGTGTATTATCAAAGAACACGCCATCAACATTTAACAAAGCTAAATAATCAGCGTAAGACAAACGAAAAGGGTAGTAACATTTAAAAAGTTGTTTTGTTCCGCTTACCCCGTCGTTATAAAGTTGCATTTTATTAAACCTATCACTTGAAGGAAGGTTATAATTTAAAGAAATATCTTTTGAAATTTGTTGAACCCCTGAAGCTTGCGGGCTGTTTTCTAAAACAAACCTTTGTGAATAAATATCAAAATGCGATTCCGTAACCGTATTAAAAGCAACCAGTTTAAAAGTTAAATCTTGAATTTTTGCGTTTAATGCTTTATCAAGTCCAAAAACTGACTCCATTAAAAACATATCTTCAACCCAACCTTTAAAGTCTGAATAAGGCGTTTCTGTTGCAACGTCCATATCTTGCCTATAAAAACCGAAGCTTTCAAGATTAAACAAGCCTTCAACGTTTGCGGATTTTGTTATTGTGTTAACGTCTGCCCGCGCGTTTGTTGTGAAAGTGTTTAAGTTGTTTAAGTCGTCAACTTCAATTGATAATATATAAGAATCACCATCATTTAAAAGGGCTTTCTGTGAAGCGTTAAAACGTGTCGTAAAATTAATCTTTAATTGATTTGAAGGAACACTTCCCGCAACAACAAGTAAATCTTCAATTGCTGTTGAAGAAACTGCGGTTGCGTTTCTACTTGTTAAAAGTGAATCAATTACAAAATTTTCTTCAAAAGTGTTTGTTGATACAATACTATTTGCATCAGGTAACTTTGAAAAATAAGCTACTACTTTGTGATTAAAATCTAAATCAATTCCCGTTGGGCTTGAAACAAATATTTCAACGTCCGTGTCGTTTAAAGCATCTAAAGAAGTTAAAACGTTTCCTGTACTATCCTGATAAGTAATCGAATCAACCACAAAAGCGGGCTTATTTCCGTTAAAGTTTTCATCAAAGCCGCCTGAATTACCCAGTGTTTGATTTTCAAAAACAAATTTTCTTTCATTTGGATTTTGTGAAGTTTTACCGCCTTTAAATCTAAACGCATATTTTAAAGAACCCCCATTTTTTAAAAGTGAAATATTTGATCCACCTTCAAAAACAGCCCGTTCCGAATCTAAGAAATAAGGAAAGTTTTTAAAATTATGTTTAAACTCAAACTGCTGAACCCGTCCGCCACCTGAAGAAACTTTTCTTACTTGAAAACTACCATTTTGCCCCGTTATTGGGTTCGCTGAAAATTGCGCTGTTTTAAAAGCGTTTGGCGTTGGTGTGTCAATATTATCAACACGAAATTGCATAAGTGAACCATCTTGAAGATTTGATTCCGTAAAAGCATCTTCATTTTCTAAAAGATTGTAATTAAATTCAACCCCTTGAAGGTTTGTTATTCCGTGAATTTCAATATTAATTGCGCTTTCATTACCTAAACCCGAACCGTTATAAATTAAAATAGTATCATTAACCGAAGCAATCGTTCGAGTTGAAGTAGTTGCGCCCGTATTGTGGACCACTTCGATATCGTCGCCATCAGTAAATCCATCTTCCAAAAAAGAACCGTTTGGGCGCGTTATTATATTTCCTGATATTGTAAAAGGAACGCCTGTAGCTGCGAAACTGCTCCAAGATAACTCAAGCCCGTAAATCGCCTGTAAATTATTTATTGCATTAGCTTTTAAAAACGTATCAAAAACAGTTAGATTATCTGTAAAAGTTGAACCGTTTACAATTTCCTTGAATATTTTTCTTGAATTTACTATGAAAGGCATTCTTCTTTGATTTTGATAAACTGATTCTGTACTTCTTCTAATTTAGCAATAATTTTGTTATTTATTGAATCAATATCAATTTCCCCATTCATAGATTTTTCAGAAGGAAATTCAATTTCCCTCATTGATTTTTCTATTTTGTTAATTCCTTCATTAAAAACCCCTACTTTATCAGAAGGCATTTTTGTAATTTCTAACTTCAATTTTTCAATTAAATTTTTATATTGTTTTTCTGTGTTCCTGTAAACAGAATTTAACATTTCAATTTGAGAATCAATTTCTTTCATTTTGTTTTTATTTGTTTGCGTTAAAGATAGTTTCTTTTAAATTCTTATCGTATGGCTTTCTTACTCGATATGTTGCTTCGGCTGAATCGCTACCAAATTCCCATTCTATCGCGTCCATTCGTACCGCGTTGCCGTCCTGATCTAAAAAGTAATTGTTTTTAGTTAATTCCTTAAAGTTTGTAAATCCAAAAGGAATTGAAACGTCATCAAAAATACGCCATTGATTACGAAAATTATTTGTAACGGGGCTTAAATCACCGTTTAATTTCAGGATTGTTTCAGCGTTTAAATCTTTTCGGCTGTTTCTTGAAATAATTTTAAAGGGTTTGTTTTCAACTTTTGCATCTTGTAAACTTAAAAGTTTTGGAACGCTTGTAAAATCACCTGAAATTTTTAAAGATTCTTGAAGGTGATTAAAGGCTTCATTTAATGAAGAAGGTTTTTTTCCAAATAAACGCCCAATATTAGCAAGTAAATTGCTCCAGTTTTTTATATATTTTTCAATTAAGTTTTCAGTTTCTTTTTTAGTTCCTAAAGAATAAGGTATTTCAATTCTGTTTAAACCAGTTAGTAAATCTTGCAATTGTTCCCCACTTGTTAAATGTTCAACAACTGCGGTTGAATCGTAACCTTCTGAATTTTCCCGCGTCCATTCGTCTAATGGATCGTTTTTAAAACTTACAAAAGTTGTTGCGTTTATTTCTTCCCCGTTTGGTCGTTGTTTATGTATAAACGTATCAGGCAAACGAAAATTTGCAGTGCTAGAATTAAGCCAAAAATTGTCATTTAAAAGATTTTCAAAGTTTGCTGTTGTTCCGTCAATTTGAAATTTACCGCCCGCAATTTTTTCAAGTGCTTTCAAGAAGTCCCCCGCAATATATCCTGTATCGTCCGCAGAAAAATAACCAGTATTATAAACCGCACTTGAAAAGGCGTTGTTATCAACCCGTTCTTTAAAACTTGGTAAAATATACCACTGTTTTAATTCCCTCATTGAAGATTTAAACTCATAACCCAAGTAACCACAAACCGCACTTGATAAGTCAAACAAACTGCAAACTTTTGCTTTTCGTGGCATTGGTAAGAAAAGTTTTAAAAGCGTATTAATTTGAAGAACTAAAGAAGTTAAATTTGCAACAACTGCAATAACGTCAATAATAAAAGCCGCAGCAGCATAAACGCCCCCCGCAAGTGGTCCTGTAAAACCCCCAGTTACGTGTGCTAAAGCGTTAACTGTAATACTTGAAGCACTTTTTGTCGTTGATATTAAATTTAAAGTTAATATTGTTATTTGGTAAGAAATCGCAAAAGATTCCAAAAGGTCAAAAGGTTTTTGCCTAACATAAAGCAAATCGAAAAGAACCGATTCAGGAAGAAACCCTTCTTGTTTAATTAAATCAAAAGTAACCCCTTCAGCCCTTGATTTAAAATTTATTAATTGGTCGTTTTGCCTAAACCCAACTTGGGCATTGTAAGCTTCGTTTGTATCATTGGGCGTTAAATCAATAAAGGTTTTATTGTCTGTGAAGCCATCAAAAACAACTTCTGAAGAACCGCCTTCTGAAATTTCAAAAATTGCGGGAATTCCCTGAAAATAGCCGTTACCGTTACCGTTTAAACCGTCGTCAATCCATTGCATAAAATCCCGCGCTGAATCACCCACCAAAGTAAAGTTTTCAGTTGTAATGTTCGCCTGTCTGCTTCCATTATCCCACGTCATTAAAACTTTAACCCCTTTCCAATCCTTTGGCGGTTGTACGCTTTTACCGTTTAATATAAAATCAAGTGAAGCCATAATTAAAAAAGTCGTCCGTTTTTGTAGTGCTTGCGAAGTTTTCGCCCTTGCTCTTTTGTTTCTTTTATTAAATGCTTGTTAATTGGATCAATAGAAAAATCAATTGATTTCTGGTTATTAATAAAAGCTTTCTTTAAATCTTTTAATTCATTAACAACTTCTTTATTATCGTTAATCATGACGTTGTTAACGCTTTGAACTTCGCCCGCATATTTGTGATAATCAAAACCGCCTTTTTTGTAAATAACGCCCGCATTAACAAGTTCAGCGTTTGAAAGCCCTTCAAGTTTTTGGTTGTCATTTCCTTGAATTATTCTTTCTGTACCGTGAACCCTTACCGCGTACCCGTCTTTTCCGTCGTAAAATTTATTCTCCGCTAAATCCTGTGAAACTTTTTCCGTTCCAGTAAAGAACCCCGCAAGGTTTGAAATGTTACCCGCTAAAGATTCGCTGTTTGAAATGTTACTTGATAATTGATTTGAAGCGGTTTGCGCGGGTTGTTCGTCACCCCTACGCGCTGCGGCAATAGTTAATTCCAACCCCGCAAGAATAACGGCTTGCGCTGTTTGCCTTCTTATAGTTCGCGCCCTTTCCTGTTCTAAGTTTCTTTGATTGTCTGCTTCTTGCGCTAAAGATTTGCTTGCTTCTTTA
>MDSY01007397.1_pt1 | contig 13014 bp, 14 predicted proteins | sample 811131 | NCBI WGS metagenome assembly MDSY01 (sample SAMN05326643, study PRJNA326480) | marine metagenome | isolation source: seawater | place: Atlantic Ocean: South West | collected 2010
AACCATGAATGATCGATTCGCCGGCCATACAGCAGGGAAATACCCCGATAGTTGGTACGCCGCCACAGCGCCGCTTCTGCCCGCGTTCCCGTCTTTACAAGGCGAGGAAACTGCCGATGTGTGCGTGATTGGCGGCGGCTATACCGGCCTCTCCACGGCTTTACATCTAAAGAAAAAGGGCTATGACGTGGTGCTTTTGGAAGCCGAGCGCGTTGGCTGGGGTGCCTCAGGCCGCAATGGTGGGCATGTCGGTACCGGCCAACGGGTGGATCAAGCCAGCATTGAAAAATGGGTCGGCATGGAAGCCGCCAAGGGCCTCTGGCAACTCGGACTCGATGCGGTGCAAAAAGTCTGCGAGCTGATCGACGAGTATCAGATTGACTGCGAGTTGGGCTCGGGAAACCTGCACTTAGCAGCCAAGCTTAGCCACGCTGAAGAGCTGCAGGAGGAGCTCGAGCATCTCGAATCTCAGTACGGTTACCGACAGCTCTCTTACCTAGCGCCCGAGGCGGTAGCAGAGCGCACCAGCGCCCGAGGCTTCTATGGCGCTTTATTGGATGACGGTTGCCGACACCTCCACCCTTTGAAATACGCTGTGGGGCTGGCGCGGGCCGCAGCCGAGGCGGGGGCCAGAATCTACGAGCACAGTCGTGCCCAGCCAGCACCTGACGGTCAGTCTGGAGAGGTCAAAACTACGCAGGGCTATGTAAAGGCTCAATACGTGGTACTTGGATGTAATGCTTATCTCGGCAAGCTCATGCCGCGGCTCGCCGGCAACATCATGCCCATCAATAATTTCGTGATCGCCACCGAACCCCTGCCTTCTCACCTGTTGCCAAGGATCAATCGCGACAACCTGTCAATGTCGGACACACTATTCGTCATCAACTACTGGAAGCTTTCTGAGGACGGCCGGATGCTATTCGGTGGCGGAGAGAACTACTCGAGTCACTTCCCGCGGGACATCAAAGCCTTTGTACGACCTCACATGCTCAATATCTATCCGGAGCTCGAGAAAATCGAAGTGGAGTATGGGTGGGGTGGTGCCGTGGGTATCACGATGAATCGCATGCCCGACTTTGGCCGCGTGGGTGAGCACCTTTGGTACGCGCAAGGATTCTCGGGGCATGGTGTCCCCACCGCCACCATGGCGGGGCATTTGCTGGCGGAAGCGATCGACGGCAACACCAGCGGTTTTGACCTGATGGCGTCGGTACCCACCCATGGCTTCCCCGGCGGCACACTGCTGCGGTGGCCAGGGTTGGTGGCGGGTATGCTCTTTTACAGCTTGCGTGATAAGCTGGGCCGCTAGCGTGGCGTCACCCCTTTCCCCCTGCGCTTAACCGCGATCTTAGTCAAAACGCTTCGTACAAAGAGGTCCTCGCTTGACCCTGGGCAACCGGTCAGGGCTGGATTTACCGATGCAGTTTGGAGAAGATGTCACAGCGTCATAGTGGTATCGGCGAAGTGACACATCCCTTTGCAAGTTGCGAGGACAACCTGATGCTATCCTTACTTCGAATCATCACTGTCTTATCCGGCGTCGGGCTTTTTCTCATTGGCGTCATCTGGTGGCTACAGCCTGCTACCGCGGCAGAAATGCTGGGCGCGAGTTTGCTTGATGGCACCGGCCGCAGCACCCAAATCGGCGACTCGGGCGCGTTTTTCATCGGTGCTGGCGGGCTGTTGGCGCTGGGGGCCATCCGAAACCACGCGGCCCTGGTGATATCGGGAGGTTTGTTGGTGGGTCTGGTCATTCCCGGTCGCGTTTTATCCGCCACCACCCATGGCGGTGCCTGGACGCCTGATGAAATTGCTGGCGAGTGCATTGTCTTAGTCGTTGCTTTGTTAACCGCCGCCGCTATCCACCGACAAAACGCACAATCTGTCTTTCGGTAAGCCCAGACCGCTCCTTTATGTTGTTACAAAAACTCAAGGAACTGCTTGGGCGTGAAAGCACCACAGTCAGCGAGGCAGAACACCGCGCGCTGGAACTCGCCTGCGCTGCCCTGATGTTTGAGGTTGCGCGCGCCGATTTTTCAGTCGAAACAACTGAACAGGATACAGTCACGTCGCTGCTCAAAGAGCAGTTCAACCTCAGCGCTGACGAAGTCTCCACGATCACAGAAGCCGCCGTTGAGCAAGCGGATGCCGCCACCTGTCTTTTTGAGTTCACCCGCACATTAAACGAGCTGGCCTCGGCTGAGCAGAAGCGCGATCTGCTGGCCATGATGTGGCGGGTGGCGATGGCAGATGACGCTCTGAGCCGTTATGAAGAGCACGTGATACGTAAAGTCGCGGATCTGCTGTATGTGCCGCATGGTGATTTTATTGCGGCCAAGCAAAGCGCAATGTGATCTAAACTCTCGGTGCAGCGGGCTTGCGCTATAGGCGCTCTCACTTATCGACTGCCGCCACGGGCGCTCACAAGGCAGCCCAATACGATCAAACCTGTGCCCAAGAGGGTTCGCGCGGTGACGGGCTCGGCGAAAAACCACCAACCCAGTATCGCCGCCCAAATAAACGCGGTGTATTCGATCACGACCAGTCGCTGCGCCTCCGCCTGCCGGTAAGCCAGTGACATCAGCATCAGCGAGCCCACCGCAAAACCTGCCGCCAGCGCCGCGCCACCCCACTGATACGAACTGGCTGGCCAAGAAACGGCAAACGGCACGCCGACTAGCAGCATCAAGAACACGATGGTGTTTTGATAAAAGGCTATCTCGAGTGGCCTTGCCACCAAAGCCTGCATCCGCTGCAGCACCAAGTTAAAAGCATACATCACTGCCGAGACCAGTACCGCGGCCATACCCACCGCATCGCTGCCCTCATCGACTGCCAACAGCTCGCCACCGACAACCACCATGACGCCACCAAAACCCAGCACCGCAGCGAGCTTGGCGCTGGCCCCGATGCGCTCACCCAGAATGGGCACCGCCAGAAACAGCGTGATGATCGGCGCGATAAACGACAGACCGATCGCCTGCGCCAGTGGAATGCGCGTCAGACCAAAAAAAAACAGGTAGGCCATCACCGCAGTCAGCGCAGCCCGAATCAGATGGATTTTCAGCACTCGCCCCGACGCCGGCACGGGGCGCGTGGGCAGATACAGCACCGCAACGATAAGCGCCCCCATGGCCATACGCCAAAACATCGCGTTGTAGGTCCCCATCGCCAACGCCTGCCCCTTCATCACCGCATCCATCATGGAAAAGAACATGATGCCCAGCGTTGCAATCAGCATGGGATGTTGGGCAACAGATTTCATATTTTTCTATCTCAGCTGGCAGCGCATGGTCGCAGTGTGAACGGCCCGGCAAGGCGTGAGGCGCATTATGCAGTGGAGTACGCCCTATGAGACCATCTGGGTCAGGTGTTAAGCACGGATTCGTGCTGATAAGAGGCCACTGAATGGCGACCGCGGAACAGCTGAATCAGGCAATTGCCTTGATTCAAGGCAACCAACACGCCGATGCCGAGGCATTGCTCACACCCCTGCTCAACCAATCTGCAACGGACGCCGATGTGTGGCAATTGCTTGCACTGGCACGTAAAGGGCAGCTCGATCTGGCCGGCGCCGAGATCGCTTTTAAGCAATCGATTGATTTACATGCTGCACCAGCTGTCATCACCAACCTCGGCAATCTTTACCGACAAATGGGTCGCGAAGAGGACGCGTTGGCGTGCTATAACCGTGCCCTCGAGGCAGCGCCCTCGCACTTGCCCGCTAGAGTCAACAAGGGGCGTTCACTACTTGCAGTCTCGAGGCTTGAAGAGGCCATCACCCTCTACACCGAGATCCTTGAGGCGCTCCCCGAACACGCCAATGCTCGCATTGGTCTCGCACAGTCCCTGCAGCGCAGCGGCCAGACTCGTGCGGCCACTTTGCATTTCGAAAAAGTTTTGGCCCATGAGCCCGAAAACGCCGCGGCGCTCAATGGGCTTGGCGTGATTCAAAAGGTCTCCGGGCACCCAAGAGAGGCCTGCCGCACGCTGAAACGTGCAGTCGCATCCGCGCCAGCGGCACCAGAGGTGCGAATCAATCTGGCCAGTGCCCTAGCTTTGTCGGGCGAGGAATCCGAGGCCATTAGCGCATACCGCGAGGCGCTGCGGTTGGACCCACTTAACCCAGAGCTCCATGACTGGTTTAACGGTTACCTGAGCACCTTGGCACATCCTGAGTACTTGCACTCATACGCTAAAGCACTGGATCAGCACCCGACCGCGGGGCCATTGGCCATCGCCTATGCCCGTAAGTTACTGCTGGGACACCAAGGCGAGCAGGCACTGCAGGTATTGGCCGCCGTGCCCATGGACGACCTACAGACTCGCGCTTATGTAGCCTGTGAGCGCAGCCACATCCTCCGAGAAATGGGCGAATTTGATGAAGCCGTGACCACCGCTCGGGACGCGCACCAGCTACTGCCAGTCCTGCCTCGCAATACGCTGGAGCTGGCTACCGCCATCATGGCAGCCGGCACTGACTATGAGGAAGCCCTTGCTTGTATGCGGCCGCTCACCTCATCGGACGCTTGCGGACAAGAAGCATGGGCCACCTATGCCACGGCACTGCGCTACGCAGAGCGTCGGGACGAATACAAACAGCTCGTGGATTACGAGAAATACGTGGGCATGCGCCACATTGAGACGCCTGAGGGCTATGACAATCTCACCACATTCCTTCAGGCGCTGCGCGATCATCTGAAGGCACTTCATATCACGCGCCATCATCCCGTTGGGCAATCACTGCAGCATGGCACCCAAACCCTTGATGACCTGTTCAGCCGGGACGAACCCGTTATCGATGGACTCAAGATGGCGCTCACAAACGCTATCCAATCCTTCACTCAAGGACTGCCCTCAAGCGTAGAGCACCCGGTCTCCAACCGATATACAGGGGAGATAACATTCTCCGATTCCTGGTCTGTGCTATTGAGAAAAATGGGCTTCCATAAAAATCATTACCACTCTCATGGTTGGTTAAGCAGCGCCTTTTATTTAACGGTGCCCGATGTGGTCAACGCAGGCGGCAAAGAGGGTTGGATTAAATTTGGTGAGCCGGGGTTTCGTGCGAGAGAGCCGCTCAGCCCCGAGCACTGGTTGCAACCTGAGGAAGGCGCGCTGGCGATCTTTCCGTCGTATCTGTGGCATGGCACGGAGGCGCTGCAAAGTAACGTTGAGCGGATGACCGTAGGCTTTGATGTCTTGCCAGCACCCGCCTGAATCCGCCGCTATTGGCCAACCAATCATCTCGGATAATCCTAGGCGCTTCTAGTCATCAAAAAGGCTGGCAGAAGGGTCAGTCCGGAAAAAACACCGTCTTTTTGCCACCATCCTCGGTATAGACCGGCTCGCCCCGTTCGATGAGGTAGGCCTGATTGGTGCTGCTTACAAACCCCACACCACGAAGCAAGCTGGCCATTCGCTCGTAATAGGGGTGCTCAAAGTGCGCCGCCAAGCTGTCGCTGTCCTCCCATAACTCATAGACCTGCATACGAGTCGGTACAGCCGGGTCGGGTGCAAAACAGTAATCGCGACAGCCCGGCTCTTCTTCACGGGTCAATCGCTGTACATCCGCGACGAGCGCCACCGCTTCATCTCGATCCGATTGGCTGGCAAATTCCAGCGCGGCCACCACAATAATCATCGACTTATTCTCCATGAGATATGGTTCATTAATTCTTGTACCTGACCTTCAATGCCTTGCTACATTCTGGAGAAGTCTGGTCATGATCACGCGATGCCCAGCCAACCCAGCAGTGCAGTCAGGCCCATCAGATACATGCCTGGCAACTTTAAAAGGCTGGCGTGACCCGTAACACCCAACAACAAAAAGAGCGCTGCACCCAACGCATTGCCAACCAGCACCGGGTAGGCGAGTAAAGCAAGATCGGGCTTCATCGCCACGCAAAGCAAGGTAGCCCCACTCACCACCAGAAAAACGGTGAACATCTGCCAAGACACCAAGCTCAGGGACTGGGTCAACGGCATCAGCTCACTGGCTTTGATATGGCCCATGTAGATTTTCCCGCCGACCACCCCATGAAACACGGCGCCAGCCAGGGCAATCAACGCAGCGGCAGTTAAGAAGGAAGCTTCCATAACGGGCACCCCAGTAATGGTTCGTGATCGTCAATGTACCTGAAAGCCAGTGCGCCGGGGTTCCGGGTCAGCGCTGATCCCGCCGCCGTCGAGGATGTTGTGAACCGCCCAATCAAATGTGAAGCCCTCTATTCTTCGGTGAAAATCCCATGCTGAGATAACACGTAGCGCCTTCTGAGGCGCGCGGTACGCACCTTATCTCCCGGCTCGCCAAGGTCTAATCATCGCGTCGCCGGTTTGGCGTCGGAGTAGCAATGCGACCAGCATCCAGACCAGTAAGAGGTAAGGCGTGTCAGAAATGAGATCGAGCGCCCAGGCTCGCTCATCGGCTAGACCAATCGCAATCTGATCGGCATTCAGTACCACGCCGTGGGTGAGGGAGATACCAATCGGAATGAATTTGAGGGCCGCCGCCGCCAGCAACCCGAAGTTGGCCCATGCCAGCCCGCGCCGCCAGCGGCTCCTCATATTCGGCCCCCCATCACCTTGGCTTTTTCTGTTTCCTCGCCCAATGTTTGGCAGACTCCCGTATTCGCAGACTGCTCTACAGAACCGTTTGCGGTTTTACCTCTGCCAACGTCAGGTCTTATCAAATACCACTGACAAATTATTGGCCGGCATCTCAATCACGTTTTGACAAGCAAATCCCTGCTCCACCGCAACGTCCAATACTGCCTCCAAGTCTCTCACGCCCCACGCCGAGTCCTGTGATCGCAACTGCTCGTCAAACGCCGCGTTGGAGGGAGCCGTATGCACCCCGTCTCGCTTAAAGGGTCCGTAGAGCGTCACAACGGCGCGCTGATTCAGGGTCTTAGCGGCGCCCGCAAACAGTGCCTCGCAGCAAGACCACGGTGAGATGTGCAGCATATTGATATTCACGATCGCCGAAACCGGCGCGGGGAGATCACAGTCAATTGCCCATACGGGGTCGCGCACATCAAGTTGGCGAGGTGGCAATAGATTCGCCGCGTCAGCTTCCTCACGCCAGGCCGCGATGGATGCCAGATTAGCCGGATCCATGTCGGTGGGTAGCCAGTAGCGTTGGGTGAGGTGAGGCGCAAAAAACACGGCATGTTGCCCGGTGCCAGAAGCGATCTCCAACACTGTGCCCTGATTGGGGAGATGTTTTTGAAGGACCGCCAAAATCGCTTCGCGGTTTCGCTCGGTGGCGGGCGCGTAGCGTTGGGCCATGATGTCAATCGGCGCCCGCGAGAAAGATCGCGAGTGTCGGTATGAGCAGAATCAGACCGCCTGCGACCAGTAATAAGACTTCGGTCCGACCGCGCCACTTGGGGCGTTCGTCATCAGGGTTTTGCGGGGCGTTGCTCATGACCAATTTGCTCACTTTCTCAGCATACATAATGGGATGTGCGTCGGCTGTCGGCAAGGGAAGGCCGAGTCGCTCGTAAAGGACTCGCTCTAAACTGAGGATTCAGGCTACTAAGCAGCAATCTCACCGTGAGCGGTGGCAAAAGCGGCCACCGCCTTGTCCAAATCCTCTATAGTGTGGCCTGCGGAAATCTGGACGCGGATGCGCGCCTTGCCCTGCGGCACAACTGGATAGAAAAACCCGGTAGCAAAGATACCGAGCGCTAGCAGACACTCTGACATTTTTTGTGCCACGACTGCATCGCCCAGCATCACTGGCACAATGGGATGATCGCCTTCCGGTATGGCAAATCCGTTAGCCTGCATTTGCTCTCGAAAGTACCGCGTGTTCTCGTGGAGCGTATCGCGCAGCACCGTTGACGCCTCGAGCATATCGAGCACTTTCAATGAAGCCGCGCAAATGGCAGGGGCAAGCGTATTAGAGAAAAGGTAGGGCCGTGAGCGCTGCCGAAGAATATCGATGATCTCCTGACGCCCTGCAGTAAAGCCACCGGATCCACCGCCCAGCGCCTTGCCAAAGGTGCCGGTAATGATGTCTACCCGCTCCATTACGCCGCAGTATTCATGAACCCCACGGCCCTGATCACCCATGAAGCCGGTGGCGTGACAGTCGTCGTGATGGACCATTGCGCCGTATGTATCGGCCAGATCACAGATCGCATCCAGTTGGGCGATCGTGCCATCCATGGAGAACACGCCATCAGTCGTAACCAGAATTCGTCGGGCGCCCGCGTCGCGTGCTTCCTGAAGCTTGGCTTCAAGATCGGTCATATCATTGTTGCGGTAGCGATAGCGTGACGCTTTGCAGAGCCTGACACCGTCAATAATGGACGCGTGATTGAGCTCGTCCGAGATCACCGCATCCTCTGAGCCGAGAATCGTCTCAAACAATCCCGTATTGGCGTCAAAGCAGGCCGCATAAAGGATGGTGTCTTCCATTCCCAGAAACTGACTGACCCGCTGCTCCAGCGTTTTGTGAATACCCTGAGTGCCGCAAATGAAACGGACTGATGCAGCCCCAAAGCCCCATTCGCTGAGGCTGTCGCTCGCTGCCTTCATCACCTCGGTGTTGTTAGCAAGACCGAGGTAGTTGTTGGCGCACATATTGACCACATTGGCACCGCCCTCAAGGGTGATGTCATTCTTTTGCTCTGAGGCGATAACGCGCTCAGTCTTCCAAAGCCCGGCAGCTTTGATTTCAGCGATCTCTGCGGCGTAGCTCTCTTTGACTGCCTGATAACTCATGTCAGTCCTTCCAGTCCAGAATCACTTTGCCCGACTGCCCCGAACGCATGATGTCGAAGCCTTCCTGAAATTCGGTGTAGTGGAAGCGGTGGGTAATGACGCGCTCGATGGGCAAGCCACTTTGAATCATCATTACCATCTTGTACCAAGTCTCATACATCTCGCGGCCATAGATGCCCTTGATGTTCAAACCTTTGAAAACCACGTCGGTCCAGTCGATGCCCGTGTCGTCGGGCATGATGCCCAGCATGGCGATGTTGCCGCCGTTGATCATCTTGCTGAGTACATCTCTGAAGGCCGCTGGTGAGCCCGACATTTCGAGGCATACATCAAAGCCCTCTAAAATCCCAAGGCTCTCCATGAAGTTCCGAGTAATTTCCTGTTTGGCCACGTTAATCGGCTGACCCTTGGGCACAATACGCTTGGCGAGATCGAGCCGGTATTCATTCACGTCGGTCAGGATCACATTGCGCGCGCCACAGTGGCCTGCGACCATCGCCGCCATAATGCCGATTGGGCCAGCACCGGTAATGATGACGTCCTCACCCACCATATTGAACGACAGGGCAGTGTGAACGGCGTTGCCATAGGGGTCAAAAATACTCAGGAGATCCGTCGGCAGATAGACGCTGGGGCGGAAAACGTTGGTCGCGGGAATCACCACGTACTCTGCAAAGGCGCCATCGCGATTGACGCCAACCCCCTCGGTGTTAGGACACAAATGCAGACGCCCCGCGAGGCAGTTGCGGCAGCGGCCACACACAATGTGACCTTCGCCCGAGACAATATCGCCGACCTGCAGACCCGTGACGTTGGCGCCGAGCTCAACGATTTCGCCGGCGTACTCGTGGCCTGCCGTCATCGGGGTCTTAATCGTTTTTTGGGCCCAGTTGTCCCAGTTGTAGATGTGCACATCGGTGCCACAGATGGCGGTTTTGTGGACCTTGATCAGTACGTCATTACCGCTTATCAGCGGAATAGGAACGTCTTCGAGCCACAGACCTTCCTTGGCGTGTTTTTTCACCAGTGCTTTCATGAAAGCGGCCACCCAATTTGTGCTGATTTATGGGCTTTCTATGCATAATCGCGGTGTTTGGATGCCTTTTTGGAGAGTTTTTTCAATCCGCCGAAAAACCTGAAGTGGTGTCTCATCGTGAGGTGCTGTTGGAGCGCTTTACCGAGACGCCAGCAGCCCCTGCAAGCCTTCGTTCGCGGAATTCCATGCAGCAACCCTGTAAGTGTTACTTTGGCTCGATCATCAGATACGAAACCGTGGTATCGCCGACGTTTAGGCCCTCATGCCAAGCGATCCCCTCGTTGAAAAAGTAACTTCCCGTCTTCAAGGTCACCTCACGGGTACCGCTATCACTGGTGATTCGCATCTTTCCGCCAGATAGCGCATAGCCAAAATGGCGCGGGTGAAAGTGGCGCTCATGACCTACCCCGGGCGGGAACGTGCACCGGAATATCCGGAGCTCAGTATCCTCACGCAGGACTTCGCATACCGTCTCGCCTTGCCAACCCGCCGCAACGGGATCGAGCAACTCCTCAGCCAAGGTCGGGATTGTCAACAGCAGGCAGATGTTGGATAGCCATCGAGACAGTATCAACACGCCCGGTTTGAGAGCATACATTGCTTTCATTTTGCCGCCAGCGTGCAGCTGGCCTGCATCCACCTCAGATTGATGCCGATGCGCTGCGCGGACGGATCTGCCCAGGCATAAGAGACAGTGCGATCTTCGTTAGGGCGATAAACATACAAGACCAGTGATGGCCGGTTATTGCCATAAGGCCAGCGCACGTTGCGCATCTTGATCCCCACCTGCTGGGGGGCTTCTTCCTTAGTTTCCAGCCATACCATGCCGCCCTGGTCATAGATCTCTAGGCCACGGCGAAAGGTCCACTCGCCATCGCGCTGCATGGCGGTCATCCAGCACTCGAAGCGCCGCGCTTTGCGGTTCTTGTGTGGCACACCGGTGGAGTGACCAAACACCCGATTGCCCTCCTCGTCCTGAGCGCGGTCGCTGATCCAGAGCGCTTCCTCGGTCAGCAGCAAATCGTCGTTAAAAATAATGCGTTTGCCGCTCTCGCTCGACACATAGGAGCAGGCATCCGGCGTCATATAGCCCACAAAATGATTGGCTTGCCTGCGCCAAAACACATCACACCCAGGAAGCACACGCGTCTTTTCGGGCGACAGACCCGACAGCTTGGCGGGATCAAGATGAGCGTCCACCAAAGATACAACATCATTGGGAATATGAATTGTCAGGCGAATGGCGCCCTCTTCGTAGTCGGGCCGAAACGCGTAAATGCGCTGGCGATATATCTGTGCAGGGTCGTCGTTGAGATGCTGCTGCACATAAAACACGTGTTCACCAAAAGCGGGCAGATCTACCGGCTCGAAAACATGGTGAATGCGCTCGTGGCGCAGCGCCTCATCGACCTCTTGCTCTGCCTCAAAATAGATCTGCTCCTGATTGTCATAGACCCCAGGAAACCAGGCCATCATGGTTTGGAAGTCTTTATCGAGCACCGCTGCCTCATCTGCATGTGCGCTGGTCATCACAACCCATAACGCAGTGAGTAAGAGTCGATTCATGATGTTGCTCCTCACGGGAGAGTACCCGCGTGAGATTGTTATGGTTATTCGCCCAACAGAATGACATTGGCGAGGCAACTTCGCCAGCTCAGAGGACATTGCCTTTAGCGAGATTAGGACCTAGGTTAGGAGCCAGCACATCTCATAACATTTTATAGAAGTCGCAGGGTTGTTCAGCCGGTGCCACGCCACAGCGCAGAACAACGCTTCACCGAGGTAGGAATATGAAACCACTGGAAGGCATCACCATTCTCGAGCTCTCCACCATGATCACCGCGGCACTCGCGAGCATGATGCTCGCCGAACAGGGCGCGCGAGTGATCAAAGTAGAGCCCAGAAATGCGGGAGATCCCATGCGCTATATCGGGGCGCGTAAGGGCGACATCTCCTCTTTGTTTGCTGGCTGTAACCGTGGCAAGGAGTCGATCAAGATCGATCTCAAAACGGAAGCGGGCCAAGCGATCATCCGCGAAATGGCGTCTCAGGTGGACGCGGTCATCCATAACTTTCGCCCGGGAACGATGGACACCCTGAACCTGGGTTGCGATGCACTAAGGGCCATCAACCCGCGGCTGATCTACATGGCGATTTCAGGCTTCGGCACCGAAGGACCGCTGCGCCGGGCACCTGCCTACGACCCGATCATTCAGGCCCATTCAGGGATGGCGGCCACGCAAGGTGGCGACGACTCCCCCACGTTTATCCGCTCTTTACTCTGCGACAAAATCACCGCCTATACCGCCTGCCAGGCGGTCACCAGCGCCTTGTTCGCCCGGGAGCGCACCGGAGAAGGCCAACTGATCGACCTGTCTATGCTCGATTCGGGGCTGTTCTTCATGTTTCCGGACGGGTTCCAGAATCACGCCCTACTCGATGAGGATGCCATCCCGGGCGGCATGCTGATCGACATTTTGTATGACCTAACCCTGACTAAAGACGGCGGTATCACCATCGCAGCAGCGAATCAGGAGATGCAGGGGCGCATGCTGCAGGCGATTGGACTGCTACATTTACTGGGAGATGAGCGCTTCAACACCATGCAGAAACTGGTGGCGAATCTGCAAATTTTTCGGGACCTGGTCGCTGAAAAGTGTCTTGAGTACACCAGCGATGAGTTACTGGCACTGCTGCGCGAGGTGGAGGTGCCCTGCGCGAAGTGCCTAAACCGCGACGAGGTGCTGGCTCAGGAGCAACTCAGCGCCAACGACAGCATCGCTGAGGTCGACCATCCACATCTTGGCAAGCTCCGCGTTGTGAAGGCGCCGCCCCAGTTTGGGGGCGAGCGGCTAGAACCTTCGCGTCCGGTTCCGGCCCACGGCGAGCATACTGACTCCGTGCTCGCTGACTTTGGCGTGGACAGCCAACGCATCAACACCTTGCGATCGGAAGGCGTGCTCGGCTGAGGCACCACCCGGCTATTGGGCGGTGAAGCCTCCATCCACACTCAGCACAGCGCCCTGACACAAGCTGGAATCTGCTGAGGCAAAGAACAACACAGCGCTGGCCACTTCCTCAGCGGTACCCATCCGGCCAATAGGCATCACGCCACGCAGCATGGCTTTGGCTTCCTCTTTATCGGGCATCAGATCTGTCCAGCGCTCCATCATCGGTGTTTCGATCACGCCAGGGCAGACACAGTTAATGCGCACGCCGCTGGTCGCCAGCTCAATGGCCAT
>MDSY01000798.1_pt1 | contig 13012 bp, 10 predicted proteins | sample 811131 | NCBI WGS metagenome assembly MDSY01 (sample SAMN05326643, study PRJNA326480) | marine metagenome | isolation source: seawater | place: Atlantic Ocean: South West | collected 2010
CATACAGCTGTGCTGCCATGGTGCCAGCAATAGCCGCTACCTTACCCACATCTACTCCAACCTGTTGCGCCACCCGCCTAGCAGCTTCTGCATTACTGCTCACTGCAAAGCGCTCTGCCTGTGGCATATGATTATCCAACCACGAACGACACTGGGCCAAAGATTGAGAATGGGAGTAGATACGCTCCACTTGAGATAAATCTGTGCCTTGTTTCACCAATAAATTTTGGTGAATTCGCATTTCCACTTCTCCAGAGATCACCAAGAAAGAATGACGAAAGCTATCTAAGGTATTATTAATCATACCCTCAGATGAGTTTTCGATAGGAACTACACCATAATGAGCGCTTTTAGCTTCTACTTCACGAAACACCTCATCGATAGAACCTAAAGGCGCACTAATCACCGAATGGCCAAAGTGTTTTAGTGCTGCAGCTTGAGTAAAGGTGCCCTGTGGCCCAAGAAAAGCAATACGCATAGGTTGCTCATGGGCCAAGCATGCTGACATTAACTCACGAAAAAGGCGAGCCATCTCTTCATTACCTAACGGACCTTGATTACGCTCCATCACCCTGCGCAGTACTTGCGCTTCTCGCTCCGGCCGATAAAACACTGCGTCTTGGTTGCCTTGATGCAACTGTTTAACTTCTGCAACTCGCTGTGCACAAAATGCCCGTTGATTGATAAGGCTTTGTATTTGTTGATCAATTTTATCAATATCTTGGCGCAGTTGGCCAAGTTCTTGTTCTTGTGTTGATGCCAGCTTGGTCATAGCTATTTTAAGCCCAGTGTCGTGTTTCAAAGTCTTTCATAAAGGCGACCAGCGCATGCACCGCCGCTAAAGGAATGGCGTTATAGATACTTGCTCTCATGCCACCCACACTGCGGTGGCCCTTAAGATTAAGCAAACCATTATCTTGTGCCTGCTGCATAAATTGGTCATTTAAGCCTTCATCTGCCAATACGAAGGTCACATTCATTTTGGAGCGGTTAGCGACACAAATGTTATTAGAGTACAACTGACTTTCATCTATTGCTTGGTATAGAAGTTCTGCTTTAGCCGTATTTATTTCAGCCATAACTTCAAGACCACCCTGTTCTAACAACCAATCAAATACCAATCCAGCCAAATACCAACCATAAGTAGGCGGCGTATTGAGCATCGAATCATTAGCCGCCTGTAAAGCATAGTTAAAGGGATTAGGTGTGGTGTTAGAAGCACGACCCAAAAGGTCTTCTCGAATAATCACTATAGTGAGCCCAGCTGGGCCAATATTTTTTTGAGCTCCCGCGTAAATAACACCAAACGCAGACACATCAACTGGTTCTGAAAGGATGGTTGATGACATATCAGCTATAAGTGGCACATTGCCGGTATTAGGCACGTAGTCAAACGACAAGCCACCGATAGTTTCATTAGGGCAATAGTGCATATACGCTGCATCTTTACTCAACTTAAGATCAGCCTGACTAGGCACATAACGGTAGCCATTAGACGCAGTTGATGCAGCTTCAAATGCAGTACCGTAAGGCCCCATAGCAGCTATGGCTTTAGCAGACCAAATGCCAGTATCGATATAATCTGCATGGGTTTTAGGCCCCAACAAATTCATAGGTAGTAAGGCAAATTGAGCCGTGGCGCCACCTTGCACAAACAACACTTTATAGTTGCTTGGTATACCCATCAACTGGCGTAATTTAGACTCAGCATCTTGCGCCATAGCCATATAGTCAGGGTGTCGATGACTAATTTCCATCACCGACAAACCACGACCTTGCCAGTCTAACATCTCCGCCTGCGCCCGCTCCAACACTGCCGTAGGCAGTGCAGCAGGACCTGCACAAAAATTAAAATGCCGTACGCTCATTAACAACTACTCCTGTTCTGGCGCATCCGTGGCCGAAGAAGCCTCATCAGTGTCCACGTTAACGCCAGCATCAACCTGCGTGTCAGAGCTATGCGCTGCAGACCCTTCAGCATCTTGCTCGCTATTTTCTTCTGCACCCTCTTCCATACTTTCAGCAACACGCGCAACCTGCACTAACTTTTCGCCCTCTTGTACCTTTATTAAGGTGACACCTTGAGTATTACGACCTAATACAGAGACTTCACTAGTTCGGGTGCGTACTAGGGTACCTTGATCACTGATAAGGATTACTTCATCACCATCAAACACTTGAACTGCTCCAATTAAAGCACCGTTACGTTCAGACATTTGAATAGCGATAACACCCTTACCACCACGACCACGCACAGGATAATCTTCATTTCGGCTTTGCTTGCCATACCCATTTTCACTAGCGGTGAGTATACGACCTTCCGCTTGAGGCATGATAAGACTAATCACAGTAGCGCCTTCTGCAAGGCGGATACCACGCACACCACGAGCGGTACGACCCATAGGACGTACATCGCCTTCATTAAATCTCACAGCCAAACCGTTGTTCGCAAACAGCATGATTTGTTGCTTGCCATCGGTCACGGTAGCACCGATGAGCGTATCACCTTCATCCAGGCCAAGGGCTATTAAGCCACTAGTGCGAGGGCGGGCAAAGGCAGTTAGAGGTGTCTTCTTCACAGTACCACTGGCAGTAGCCATAAAGATGAAGTGAGCTTCTTGGTAACCACCTTCTGGCAACGGCAAAATAGTAGTTAAACGCTCTCCTTCCGCCAATGGTAAAATATTAACAATAGGTCGTCCTCGGGCGGTGCGGCTGGCTTGTGGAATTTCAAACACTCTCAACCAGTAAACTTTACCAAAGTTACTGAAGCACAAAATAGTGTCGTGTGAAGAGGTCACCAGTAAATGCTCTACAAAGTCGTCTTCTTTAACTCCTGTGGCTGCTTTACCACGGCCACCCCTGCGCTGAGCTTGATAATCACTAACAGGCTGAGTTTTAGCGTAACCACCGTGAGAGATAGTCACTACAAGGTCTTCTTCAGGGATTAGGTCTGCTACCGTGAGGTCTTGGCGTGATGCAATAATTTCTGAACGACGCTCATCACCATAGGCCTCTAGCACTTGTGCCAATTCTTCACGAATCACTTCCATCAAACGCTCGGCAGAACCTAGTATTTCCAACAACGCAGCAATACCTTCCAACAATAACTGATATTCAGTAACAAGCTTGTCTTGCTCTAATCCTGTTAAACGATGTAAGCGCAATTCTAGAATCGCTTGAGCCTGCCCTTCTGACAATTGATACTGATCGCCATGCAAACCGAATTCAACACCTAACGTGTCTGGTTTACAAGCGTCTGGGCCAGCACGCTCTAGCATCGCTACAACCGGGCCAGCAGGCCAACATTGCGCCACCAGTTTCTCACGCGCTTCGGCTGCATTAGTAGAGGTTTTAATTAGCTCAATTACAGGATCTATGCTGGCTAAAGCTATCATCAAGCCTTCAAGCACATGCCCACGTTCACGCGCCTTACGTAACTCAAATAACGTCCGGCGAGTCACTACTTCACGGCGGTGGCGTACAAAAGCTTCAAGCATTTGTTTAAGATTTAAAGTGCGTGGCTCGCCATCAACCAAAGCCACTACATTAATACCAAAAACATTTTCCATTTGCGTTTGAGCATACAAATTATTAACGATCACTTCGGGCACTTCACCACGACGCAATTCAATCACCATACGCATGCCGTCTTTGTCAGACTCGTCACGTAGTTCGGTAATACCTTCAATTTTTTTATCTTTAACAAGCTCGGCAATTTTTTCAATTAAACGTGCTTTGTTAACCTGGTAAGGCAACTCGGTAACTATAATGGAAGGCTTATTATTCTTTGGATTTTCTTCCACATGATAACGAGCACGAACATATATCCGACCACGGCCTGTACGGTAAGCTTGCACAATGCCTGCACGACCATTAATAATGCCTGCTGTTGGAAAGTCTGGACCAGGGATGTGCTGCATCAGCTCATCGACTTCTATATCAGGATTCTCAATGAGGGCTAAACAACCACTCACAATCTCATTAATGTTATGGGGTGGAATGTTAGTCGCCATACCTACAGCAATACCAGAGGACCCGTTAACCAACAAGTTGGGGAAACGTGTTGGCAATACATCAGGAATCATTTCCGTGCCATCATAGTTGGGCACAAAATCGACTGTATCTTTCTCTAAATCAGCCAGCAAGTCATGAGCAATTTTCTTCATACGGATTTCCGTATAACGCATTGCTGCTGCAGAATCACCGTCTACCGAACCAAAGTTGCCTTGACCATCAACTAACGTGTAACGTAAAGAAAAGGGCTGGGCCATTCGTACGATAGTGTCATACACCGCAGTGTCACCGTGGGGGTGATACTTACCAATAACATCACCCACCACACGGGCAGATTTTTTGTAGGCTTTATTCCAATCGTTGTTTAACTCATTCATAGCGAACAACACACGCCTGTGCACAGGCTTTAAGCCATCACGCACATCAGGCAACGCACGCCCAACAATTACACTCATGGCGTAATCTAAATAGGATTGTTTGAGTTCATCTTCAATATTTATAGGCGATATTTCTTTAGACATTTCAGCCATAATTATGCCATGTTCCTTATGCGACTAACGCTTCGAGCTTACCTTTCGGCGCCCTTATGAATAACGCCTAAAAATGGCGTCAGATAATCTACGATTTTAGCACAATTATGCGCTAATTCGCCACCTACAAAGCCATCATTAACGGCTTCTAAAAATGACCTTTTTCAGATGCAGCGAATGCATTTACGCGCTATACTGAAGGCTAATTTCTATTAGCATGAAACGCCACTGTGACTCAAAATGTAGACCCTGAAGAAATCGCTAAATTTGAAGCCCTTGCTGCCCGTTGGTGGGACTTAAATAGCGAGTTCAAACCGCTTCACGCCATTAATCCATTACGCATAGGTTGGATTGATGAGCGCGCTCATTTACATGGCAAGAAAGTTGCAGACATTGGTTGTGGTGGTGGCATTGTTGCTGAAGCCATGGCGCAACGTGGCGCCACAGTAACTGGCATAGACATGGGTATGGCACCACTTAAAGTGGCACAACTGCACAGTTTAGAAAGTGGAGTCGATGTTGATTACCGGCAAATGACTGCAGAGCAACTGGCAGATGAAGAACCAGGGCTGTACGATGTGGTGACCTGCTTAGAAATGATAGAACACGTACCTGACCCCAGCGCGATCATTGCAGCCTGTGCAAAACTGCTCAAGCCAGGCGGACAAGCCTTTTTTTCAACCATTAATCGCAATCCAAAATCATACTTATTTGCTATCGTTGGGGCGGAATATTTATTGAAGATGCTCCCCAAGGGTACGCATGAATATAAGAAATTCGTCAAACCCTCTGAATTGCATGACTATATGCGTATGGCAGACTTGTCTGCCCAAGAGATGACAGGCATGACTTATAACCCGCTCACTAAAACATATGCCTTAAAAGCTCGCGATGTGGATGTCAACTACCTCGTATACGCCACCAAACCTCAAGTTGACCAGCCATAGGTCGATATTTATATTTTACACGACCTAGGTTTCACTTATTTTAGGAACATACCTTCATGCTTGACTATACTGCACCGGAAAAACTACTCAAAAATAGAATAATTTTAATCACCGGTGCTGGTGATGGTATTGGTCGCGCGGCGGCCATAGACTGCTCTCGATTAGGAGCAACGGTTATATTACTGGGGCGCACACTAGAAAAACTCGAAGCGGTATACGATGTGATCGAACGTGCTGGGCACGGTCAACCAGCAATCTACCCCTTAGACATGCGCACAGCTACAGATGAAGACTACATCGAACTTGCAGAAGTTCTAGAAGGTGAGTTTGGTCGCTTGGACGGTTTGCTTCACAACGCCTCGATATTGGGCGAATGTACACCATTATCTCAATATGAATCCCGCACTTGGCGCCTGGTTATGCATGTTAATGTTACCGCAGCATTCATGATGACAAAGGCACTTATGCCTTTGTTAGACACATCTAAGGATGCCTCTGTCATCTTTACTACCTCTGGAGTTGGCGCCCAAGGTAAGGCTTACTGGGGGGCTTATAGTGTATCAAAGTTTGCAATAGAAGGTATGGCTCAGGTGCTGGCAGAAGAAACTGAGAACACTAGCAGCATTAGGGTCAACATTATTAACCCTGGAGCGACTCGCACCAATATGCGGGCCCAAGCTTACCCAGGCGAAGATCCAGGGCTAAATTTAACACCAGAATCAATCATGCCAACATACCAATACTTACTTGGCCCAGACAGTAAAGGTATAACTGGGAAGCGCTTCAACGCTCAAGAAATGGCTAAGGAGCCAAAAGAAGAAACTAACTCCAGCGACAACGACTTCCAAGCTTCTGAAGAATAAAGTAAACGTCTAGGCTCACCAACATTCTGCTTTGTCACAACGCGGCCCCCTTAGTTATTGTTATGACTGACAGAGTAGGCTTCAACCAATACTAACTTTCCCTGGCGTGTTAATTTCTTCAACACTGCTTCGCGCTTGCTAGCAGCAGAGCGATCTAGCTGTGACTCTACAAAAACAATAGCCAAGGCTGGGTCTGTCCGAAAAAAACGTGCCCCTAATTTACCCCCAGCACAATGTTCCTTAAACCGTCTTTTGGGATCTGTGGTGATGCCAGTGTACAATCGACCACCTTGAGTCTCCACCATATACACCCACCAGCCTTTTGGTTCCACAACTCACACCCCGCTGCATAAAACTTGATATAATACGCGCCATCTTAACCTAGGCTTCCGAGTAGACCAAATGCAACCCATGGAAACTTTAAGCGACCTTCTACAACAGCTGCAAGGCCAGTACCGTATATATGATATGGGCTGTCGCCTCAGTAAACTTTCCTCAGCTAACTTTAAAGCTTTTGAAGAAGGCAAAAAGCCTTATCCATTACCATGGTTACGCCATGCCTGGGTGGGCATTCTGTCTTGGTCATTAACAACTAATGAGCACGAAGCGTCACCCCCCACTATTTGGTTTCTTAAGCTGCCACTGGATGAGCGCGGCCTACTAATTCAAGCCGCACGAGATGAATTTCTTAATCAATTGTTAGAAACGATTGGCACCAACATGTTGGACCAGCAGGCATCAGCCAAGTGGGCCGAACAGCTAAAACACAGTCAACTTGCGTTCACACCAGACCAGAATCGCATGGCTGCTTTTCACGCCCAAGCAAGCCTTACATTAGAGCAAGATGCTTCTAGCTTTTATCCAGCAGTGCGCCACTATATGGGTAGTGAAAACCCACAACAAGGCTGGCAAGAATTAGGTTTACAAGGTTTTGCTGACTTTGCCATGAGGCTAGATCAACAACAGGACTGGCAACAACAGGTCAGCAAACTGCCTGCTCCAGTACTAGAATCTATTGCAGCTCAGCTTGAAAACCAAAAGCTAGACCACACTTTAGCCCGCACATTTATCTTACGAGGCAAAGCTAGTGAAGATGACGGTGAAAAAGTAGCGTGTTTGCGAGCTATTAGCCAATCACCAGATGCAACTGCACGCCAGCAATGGTTAAAGCAACTTTTGGGCAACAACAGTGTGACATGCGTTGAGCTGCTGGCGACCATCACTAGCAAGTGCAGTGAGGATCTATTGAATACAGAGTTGATGGCGTTATTTGTGCACCAATGTGCAGTAGACCAAGGCGTATTTAATGGCTTAGTACAAGAGCTGATGTACCAACCCCAGTTACGTATCCAAGTACTAGAGGCTTTTAGAGGCCAAGAACGCAGCCCTGCATTAATACAAGCCATTGGCGCACTCATGGGCCAAACTCAGGGCTAGGCTAGGGTTTAGCTCAGTTTAGTTTAGTTTAGTTTGACCAAAAATCATCCTGGCCCAGCACCTGCACGCGAGGCTGCAGTTTCTGGCACCAGTGACGCTTGCATCATTTGCTTCAAACGACCTACCAGGTCAGCATCTAGATGCACGCCTTGGTCTAAACAACGCTCGCGCCAACCCAATAAATCAGCACCATCAGTTATCAGTACACCCTCAATGTCTGCTTGACCCATGCATAGTAAGAGCTCATCTGCCGCCACTACTTGCCGTAAGGGCTGATACAAGCCTAATAACTGCCCGTCTGCTGCGATCAGAACGCACCGCTGTGCACCACTATGATGGGCAAAGTATAGGGCATAACATTGCTGTACTTTAGGCCGGCTCAAAGGTTGAGACAGCCAATTCATTAGGCAAGGTACAGCAAACACTGGTGCGACAATCCGCTTAATGCGCAGCTGTGGCGCAGCCTTAGCTAAAGCCAAACCTAATGCCAACTCAACTTGCACAAGAGCCGATTGACCCTGTGCATCAAACTGCATTTCTTGCTCACTAAAGGATATCAGTATCGGTGCGCTGACGAGGCTATTAAGCGCATCTAATGCCTTACCTAACAACCTGCTGTTAGCCAGGCCCAACTGAAAAGCAGCAGCAGCTTTAATACCTGCAGACAACTGATCACCTGGAGAAAAACCTAGCCCTTCAACACTACGCTTTACCAAAAACTTAAGTTCATTAGCTGAAATCTGTACCAGCTCAGACATTCGTTTGTTGCTCACTACCTAATATTGGCGCCACAGGAAAATACCAATCGTCATTAAACTCAAGACTTAAATCGCTAACTACTGGCGCACCCTGGAACATCGTATTGCGCACCCATAGGGCAGATTTAGGATCAAACTTACTTACTCCAAAAAAGGCCAGCTTGCATCGCAGAAGGTGCATAGGCAATACATCTTTGTGTAATAGGTTAGCTCGAATCTCTCCATACTGAGTTTGGGCCATGGTAGCAATACGATTAACGATCCCAAGATGTACTGGTTTTTGTAATAAAAACTCTGCCACACTAACATCATCAGACTGCTCCATGACCACTAACAAGTCATCATGGCAAGCTTGTACAGCCTTAGCGATGCCCAAAAACATTTGCACCTCGACACCATCGTCAACACCTGCTTTACCCAGTCTGGGTTCAATCTTTTCTTGCGAATAGTACCAGAAAGTTTGTTTCTCATCGGCCTGACTAAAGTCATAGTCAAACACCCAATCATAGCTTTCCTGAATACTGTCAGCCAGATTTTGGGCTGACTGAGTTGGGTCATAAGATAAACTTTCGTTGATGGCCAGTTGATCTTCTTTGGCATTAACAATGCCTGGGTAAAGCTCAAATAATAAACTGACTAGAAGCTCTTGACTTTCTAAACTGTAGTGTTGCAGAGCCCAGTCATGAAGCATGCGCCAGTCATTCACCTCTCCAGCATCACTAGCTAACCAATCACTTAAATTTTCAGCATCAGCCAACAACCGTGTATTATTATCACTTTGCCATTTATCAAATGTACTCACTTCTCGCACGTGCTGCATCGCTTGCGCGAGCACAATACAAAGTTTTTCAACTTTATCTTGCTCAACAGGCTCTGCTAAAATTTCTGCGTAAGCGAGTTCTCGCTGGCCAATCCATTGGCTCATTAATAAAGGGTGATTTATCAAATAAGGCGCCATACCTAAACCAGTAGAATTACCTATACCTAGGTAACGCTGTAAATTAATATTCAAATCAACCGCTTTTGGGTAATCTGGCTGATGCACCATATGGTGTAACTGATCCAAACTAAATTGACGCAATAAATAACACACCAACATTTCGGCAGCAAAAGGCCGCGCTAAATCAGGATGATGGCGGGCAATTTTATCCCAGTCACAAGCGCCAAATTTTCCAGAGCCATAAACTGCTGTGGTGCGATATAGGTAGCCAACTTCAGCTAGTTTTTTAGCATCTGGTTGTTGGCCTTTGCGAAGCTGAGCCAATAAGGAATCAAATATACGTGCACTGCGGTTGCCACGAGAAAGGCATAAACTACGCGCATCTATGCGGCCAGCTTCTTGTAAGGGCACATTCTTCGCTAGCCGCTCTAACCACAGATCATCTACCTCTCCTTCAACCAAGGTCATGGTAAGATCCCACTTTTCTGCAATCACCCGGTCATTGCGCTCTTCAGGTGCCAAGTATTGAGAAAACACGACCAAGCTTAGCTGACTGTGGGGCATTTTAATATCAAATACTGCGTGCCCATACCCATCTTGATCTAGTTCAAACTGACTATAACTAATGGCCCACTGGTCTTGCACCATGTGCCGAACTAAGGTTCGCATAAAGCTTAAGCTACTAGAAAAACCTGCACCTAAACGCTCTAAGTCCATCGCTTGTGACGCTGGACGCAATGTAATTTGACTCATACTAAATCACCTCAAAACAAGCTGTGTTGTGGGTATTTAAGAGGGCCCTAGCACGAACCCTAATACAAACCCTTATAACCAAGACATATACTAACCCATTACTTTGGGCCAAACCCTGCTGCACAAAAATCTAACCAATTACGGCCCATAATCTTTTCTACTTCAACTGCATTAAAACCTTTATCACGCAAGCCAGTAACAATGTTTGGGAAATCAGCACTGGTTTCAAACCAAGACAAGGGCTCAGGCCAAGCAGCATTGCTTGCAGACCCTTCACCATAGTACATTTGCTTAGTCCAGCGGCCATTACGCATCCACTCTAATACAGAAATCGGCTGGTTTAGACACAAATCACTGCCCATACCAACCCGATCAATACCCATCAGGTCTACAGTTTCCGCAACCATGGTACAAAACTCATCTAAACGACACTTAGGGCCATTTTTAAGATGAAAAGGATACATACTAAAACCTAACAAACCTTCACTCTCAGCTAGGGCAGACAACACTTTATTAGATTTGTTGCGCTTAGCCGGCTCAAAAAAAGTTGGGTTAGCGTGGCTAATAACAATAGGGCGCTGAGAAATTTCAATGGCTTGCAAAGTGCTCTCTTGCGCACTATGCGACATATCTATGACCATGCCCACACGGTTCATCTCTGCAATAACAACCTTGCCAAAACGGGATATACCAGGATCATTGGCCTCATAACAACCCGCTCCTAATAAGCTTTGGTTATTATAAGTTAACTGCATAATACGCACACCAAGCTGATGGAAAATAGCAACTAGATCAATATCATCTTCAATAGGAGAGCAGTTTTGAAAACCAAAAATAATGCCAACTTTGTTTTGAGCATGCGCAGTTTCAATGTCTGCCGCAGTGTGCACAGGCATAATTAAATCGCTGTGCATTTCAAACATACGATTCCATTGGCCAATATTCTGCAATGTCTCACGGCTCAGTTCGTGGTAGGCGATAGTCACATGCACTGCACTTAAGCCACCTTCACGCATTTGTTCAAATACTTCGCGGCTCCAATGGCTATACTGTAAGCCATCAATCATCATCATTTTGCTCATATTTTATTCTCCAAAGGTGCGCATAGGTTAGGCATCAAAAATGCAATTAACCTTTCATGTAAGTCGTCTTCACTTCGGTGTAGAACTCTTGCGCATACTGGCCCTGTTCACGTGAACCAAAGCTAGAGTTCTTACGACCGCCAAATGGCACATGGTAATCTGTTCCAGCGGTAGGCAAGTTAACCATCACACAACCCGTTTTAGCATTACGTTTAAAGTGAGTAGCATACTTAAGAGACGTCGTACAAATGCCACCAGTTAGGCCGTACTGCGTATCATTTAAGGTAGCCAAAGCTTCATCGTAATCTGCAACCTTGATAACACAAGCTAACGGAGCAAACGCTTCATCGCGGTTGATACGCATTGCATTAGTGGTGTTAATAAACAGTGCAGGTGTCATAAAATAACCCTTACTGTCATCAAACTCACCACCACAAACTAACTGACCACCTTCGTCTTGAGCTAACTGAAAGTACTCTTTGTTTTGTGCATATTGCTTAGCGTCTACTGCTGGTCCAATAGTTACACCTTCTTCTAAGGCACCACCTACCTTTAGCTTCGCCATTCGCTCTTGTACTTTAGTAACAAACTCATCATGTACCCCAGCGGTAACAATCAAACGTGAAGAGGCCGTACACTTCTGGCCAGAACCGCCAAAGGCTCCATTAACAGCACAATCTGCAGCATTATCTAAATCTGCATCATCTAATACGATCAAAGCGTTCTTACTGCCCATTTCAAGCTGGAACTTAGTAAGGTTGGTTGCAGCCGCCACAGCGACACGCTTGCCAACAGCTAGTGAGCCAGTAAAGGTAATGGCATCAATTTCTTTAGAAGTAATTAATTTTTCACCAACACTAGCACCAGAACCCATTACTAGGTTAAAGAGGCCCGCAGGAATGTCTTGCTTAGCAATAATTTCAGTCAGTAATACGGCGCTAGCTGGCGTTAGGTTAGCTGGTTTCCATATAACGGCGTTGCCAAAGGCTAAAGCTGGAGCAATTTTCCAAGAAGCAGTGGCTGTAGGGAAGTTCCAAGGGCTAATTACAGTGACAACACCCATTGGCTCACGACGCACTTCAATTTCTACACCAGGGCGGACAGAGTCAGCAGTGTCACCCATTTGGCGCAATACTTCAGCAGCATAATACTGGAAAAACTGGCCCGCACGGTAAACTTCACCACGGCCTTCTGCACGAGGCTTACCTTCTTCACAGGAGAGCACTTCGCCAAGCTCGTCACAACGAGCAATCATTTCATCACCAATCGCTTGCAACACACGTTGCTTAGCCTCTAGGCCTGTGGCTTGCCACTCAACTTGAGCCAAGCGAGCGGCAGCAATAGCTTGGTCAACTTGATCAGCTGAAGCTTGAGCAAACTCACCAACAACTTCAGTGTGATTTGAAGGGTTAAGGTTTTCAACCATTGATTCACCATCTACCCATTGACCTGCGATATAATTCTTTTGTACTTGGCTCATATTGGCTCCCTTGTTGCCTGAAATTGACATAAAATTGTATTAGTCAAACCTATATTAAACCGAAGGGCTTGATAATAATAATTAATTAAATGTATTATTTGATAAGGTTAATTGTGGTTATAAAAATAAGGTTCTCACCGTGCTACCAGATATAAAAATAGCCCAAATAAACACTTTTCTTACTGTGGCTAAGTGCAAAAATTTC
>MDSY01000899.1_pt1 | contig 13008 bp, 10 predicted proteins | sample 811131 | NCBI WGS metagenome assembly MDSY01 (sample SAMN05326643, study PRJNA326480) | marine metagenome | isolation source: seawater | place: Atlantic Ocean: South West | collected 2010
AACAGAGAACTACAGCTGTCCACATGGTTAGTTCCTTTATTAACTTATTCATGTTCATACTGTTAATCCCCATATGATCTTTTCTATTATGAAGATTAGTACTACTGCTGATGATAGTGAACAGATAGCTACAGATGTCCACAAGATTAGGTGATCGATTAACTTACTCATGTTCATACTCCTATTTATGAAGATCAAGCGCAAAGGCCTAAAAAGGATTTAATAGTCTCACCATGACATAGCTTAGGTGCGCAATAGCATCCGAGAATTAAATTACCAGTGCTTTTATGGATTTTATCTAGCCTAATTAATTCAGCCATAATAATAGGGTCGTTGTCTCTAACCTTTGCATGAAACCAACCATCATACTGTGCGCAAACTGTATTACGCTCAGACTCATTCTTCATAACAAAGGGATTACCTAAAGGGCTGCCACGACCTACATATTCAGCTCCATTATCCCAACGCTTACCAACTTTAATCATTAGATTGAACTCCAATATTTGATTGATTGATTATATCTGAGAGAGAGCCGAAGGCTCTTGATGTTTGACACGGCAACACATTCCTAAAGACCCTGACAGACTACCACTAGACCCTAGGCACTGGGAGTGTACTGACAGTGTACTGACAGACTACTGACAGAGTCCTTAGGGAGTAACCGAGAGAGGCCTTAGGGTATACTATAAGTTAGCCCTAGGGCTCCCCATGACCCCAACCCCTACAGGATCTCTTGGAAACCTCTAGGGAACCCTAAGACATCTGACAGATCCTTAAGACCCTAAGGTTTAGCCTTGGGATACCCCTTAGCTTGGGGATCTGACAGAGTCTGGATGGGAGAAGAGGGGGGTCCTCAAGGGATTTAGGGTACCTGTATATATAGGGTATTACTTATATATCCCCTAGGGGCTCTTTCAGATTCCTAAGACCCTATTGTAGTCCCTTATAGAGAGAAAGAATACGTAGGAAGTTTAAAGGAGTCTGGGACTTACCCGACAGTAGGAGCTAAGCTTACGCTTAGTAGTATCTTAGACATGGCATGGTCCTCCCAAGGGACCCACAGAATACTATAGCTTTGGGTTAGAAGGGGACCCAAGGATTAACACTATAGGTATTCAGTGTCTGGGGAGAGAACCCCTTCCCCCCTAGGGGCCCTTAGGATACTTAGGGATACTCGACACGGCTGGGAGACTAGGCTGTAGGATATTTCCTATGGTTCTTTTCTCTCTGGTAACTTAAAGGTACTATCAGGGGCCCTAGGGACCCACAAGTCTTGGAGGACTTAATGGATAATAACAAGAAATTAGCTATAGCGAAAGAAGCACACAAAAGGAAGAAGTTAAGGGCCTATAAGGGTGACTTCGAGTTGTTCTGTAAAGAGCAAATACGTATCCTTACGAAGAACGCTACGATGGGCTTCGTACCCTTTGAGTTCAATGATGCTCAGGTCATCGTAAATGAGATGATCGAAGAGCAGTTAAAGAGGACTGGAAAGGTCAGAGCAATCATCCTAAAAGGAAGGCAAATGGGACTATCCACATACTCAGTTGGTAGAGTTTACTGGAAGTCCTACTTCAATGCATTTAACAAATCAGTTGTAATGGCACATGATACCGCTACATCTGATGCACTCTTTGCCATGTCCCGTAACACTATTGCTAACATGCCCGAAGATTACAGACCTACGTTTAAGAAGTCCAACAGTAAGGAGATTATGTTTGAGCACAATGACTCAGGCTACAGACTCTACACTGCAGGATCTCCTGAAGCTGGTCGAGGAACAACACCGACAATTGCTCACCTCTCAGAGGTAGCCTTCTGGGGCCATGACGAGAAGATCCTTGCGGGTCTCTTTCAGGGCATCTCAGAAGCTGACGGTACCGAGGTTATACTAGAGTCTACTGCAAATGGTGTTGGTAATGAATTCCATCGTCTGTGGAAAGGTGCAGTGGCAGGGGTGAATGATTACATACCTATCTTTGTCCCTTGGACCCTTATGACTGAGTATAGGAGAAAAGTAGAGAACCCCGAAGATTTCGAGGAGTCTCTCACAGAGGACGAGAAGGGCATCAGGAGTGTACATGATCTTGACCTTGAGCAACTGTACTGGAGAAGACTAAAGATCGCAGAGGGTACCTTAAACAAGTTCAAGCAAGAGTATCCGTTAACAGCAGAGGAAGCATTCCAAACCTCTGGTTCTAATGTGTTTAATATCGAGAAACTGCAGTCCCTAATACCCTCAAATATCCTAAAGAAGCAGATGTTCAATCAGGCTTCATCAGGGTTCGAGGACTTTGCTCAAGGGGACTTAGAGATCTTTGAGTACCCAAAATATGATGCAAACTTCGTCATAGGGGCTGACTGTGCTTTAGGGGTAGGGCAAGATTACTCCTCTTGTTCGGTCATGAACACAGAAAACAAAGTAGTAGCCTTATATAGGAATAACAAGATTGACCCATCGATGTATGGTGATATGTTGTTCTACCTTGGCAGGTACTACAATAATGCTCTACTTGCTGTTGAATCAAACTCCTTAGGTATAGCCACACTTAACCGCCTAAAGCAGATGAATTACGTAAACCTGTACCATCAAACTAAGGTAGCCAATGTGTCCAAAGAGGAAGGCAGCCGACTAGGTTGGCGTACAACACAGGCAACAAAGCCTATGATAATAGCTCACCTTAAGAACGCTATTGAGAATGATGACATTGACCTATCCTCATCTACTATAATCCAAGAGTGTTTGGAGTATGTGTCAGATGCGAATGGTCGTACTAACGCGATAACAGGTGGTAATGATGACACCGTAATCGGAACAGCGATAGCCCTAGAGGTCCTACGTACCCACAGAGACAGACTTGTGAGTAACAAGGTAGGCTTCCAGAACCAACAGTTTGTTGAGGATCAAACCGTTTGGCTGTAACTGATTAAAAGTTTTCCCATTAGTCCTCCAACTAGCATTTGGTTTCTAGTGACATGCATGCTTCGGGAATGAAAACGCATAGGAACTAGTATCTTTACTAATGAATGACTGAAGGGTTGTGATAGCCCTATAATCGAGGATAAAAAATGAGCGACCCATACGGATACAAAGAAGCAGTGACAGACGAAGAGCTAATCACAATGATTGACTCAGAGGTAGCAACCTCGCAAGGTAACTTCCTAGACTCCTCAGATCTATCTGAAGAGCGTGAGAAAGCCACATACGAATACGCGATGCAGCCTAAGGGCCACTTAAGCCCTCAGGGTGTATCCAAGATTGTGTCATCAGATACAGTCGAAGCGATTGAAGGTTACTCAGCTGTACTGTCTGAGTTACTTCTCGATAACAAGAAGCTAGCCAAGTTCATCCCATACTCGCAAACAGCGAAGGGTGTACATGAGGCACGAGTAGCTTCAGATATAACTAACTACTGTATCTTTAGAAAGAACCGTGGTTGGGAACTAATCAACACTTGGATCAAGTCAGCACTTCTATGGAAGAACGCTGCAGTTGTCTGGGAATATGTAGAAGACTACGAGTACTCCTTTATGGAATACGAAGAGATCACTGCAGAGGCCTTAGACATCTTACTTGCTGATCCAGAGGTAGAGATTGTAGGTGACCTATATAGTAATGTGTCTGGGCTCTACGAAGATGTACGTATCAAACGTAAGGTGGACAAGAGTGGTGTTAAGATCCGCAACATTGAACCTGAGAGCTTCCTTATAAGCTCAGGGGCTTCCTCTATTGAAGAAGCATCTTTTGTTGGATTACAAACAGAAATGACTCGTTCAGAGATACGTAAGCAATACCCAGACCTAGCTAACGGCATAGACTGGGACAATGAAGGGCCTTCCCAGACATTCGCACAAGCTATTAACAATGAGAAAGCCGCTAGGCGAACTGCAGTAGGTTTGAGCAACACCTCTTCCAATACGACCAACAACAGTGAAGCTAATCAGCTTGCTACTGTTATGGAATGTTGGATGCGTGTTGATAGGGATGGTGATGGTATCGCAGAGCTTAAGCGTTTCATTACTGTTGGGAGCCACCTGTTGTTCGAAGAGGACGTAGATTCAATTCAGATAGCTGACCTAAAAGCCTTTGATATCCCCCATGAGTGGGCTGGACTATCTATGGCTGACATGACTCGGCCTTCTACAATGGCATCTACTGCTATACTACGTGGGTTTGTTGAGAATACATACTTGACCAACTACTCACCTAAGCTAGCTGACCCAAATGTGGTTGACTTCTCTGCCCTTCAGAATATGAAGCCTAGGCAGATTGTTCCTACTAATGGTAACCCTTCACTGGCTGTACAGAATATGCCACCAGAGGCTTTGTCCTCAGGCACTGTACCTTTATTAGAGTTCTTACAGAAGCACAAAGAACAAGCCAATGGTTTATCTAAGGCAGCCCAAGGTCTTAACGATACCCTCTATGTGTCTGGAAACTCAGAGCAGAAAGTTAACGCTGTCCAGTCTGCCGCACAGACTAGGATCCAGCATATCGCCAGAAGATTCATGGAGACAGGCTTGAGCCGTCTTTGTGAGGGGGTGTTTAAAACAATGAAGAAAGAAATGCGTGGGAAGAAGACTGGTTACTACGACCGTGGCAACTTCTATAGCACTATCGACTTACAGGAACTTCCTGATGAGATGATGCTTATGGTTGAGGCTGATGTGGGTGACTCTAGTAACAGTACCGTCCTAAGTAAAATGTCAATGATTGGAGAGCAAGTCTTGCCTGCTTTAATGTCAGCTGGATACAAAGGGGCTATCAACCCTGAAGCTCCTGCAATCCTTGCATTTAAAACAATTGAGGCGCTAGGTGAAGACCCGTTAGACTACATGGTAGACTACACTTCCGATGAGTACAAAGAATCCTCTAAGAAAGACAAAGAGAAAGAAGCTAAAGAAGATAAACAAGCTAAGGCTATCGCACAACAAACTCAGGAAGCTAAGCTTAACCTAGATGTTGCAAACGTAGACTACACTAATGTTCAATCACAGAACGCTATCCAAGACAACCTAAAGCAATTAGTAGTAGCCTTAGATAAGTCATATCAAGAGTGGGCTAAGTTAGATCAGGTCGCAGAAGATAAGGGTATGCAGAAGCCAGCAAGACCCGAGGTTGAAGGTATGTATGCTATGGCTCAAGGCCTAATAGCGAAAACAATGACCCTACCTAAGGGTACTCAAAGCCAAGAACAGCCCGAGCAACCTATGGGCTAGATAGGAAAACCGAGGGGCCAAAGGGCCCTTCGGACCTAAGACACTAAACAGAGGAGTTATAGTGAAATGGATAAGTACAATAAAGCCGCAAAGCGCACATTCAAGCCTAAGATGGATCACCAGTCAGGTGAGTACAAAACTAGCCCGTTTGCAGAATCCCAAGCAGCATTAACACGGGCAGTGTTTGCAAGCAAAGAGAAAGATGAGTTCTTTACAGAAGCTTATGCCGATATCCTTGTAGATCTGTTTACCCAATGGTTGCAAACAGAACCCCATTGTACCAAAGAGCGTGAGTACATGTACCACGTAGCTATGGGGCTAGGTTCCGTTAAGGAGCGTTTAATTCGAATTGAGACTTACGGTTTCAACCAAGAAACAATGGAAGCTAACCGAGTACCAAAAGGGGAACAACTATGAGTGTAGAAGCGACGGACCTTGTTATATTAGAGAAAGCAATAAAAGCAGTAGCTAGCGCAAAGAAAGCCCTTATTAAGGAGATAGCTGCAGGAGCAGGTAAAGCCCGTTTCCACGCTCAAACCTTTACTCAGGTATCCACAGCACTAGATCAATTAGAAAGTATGCGTGTGGGTAAGGCTAAGGCAACTAAGCCTAAGGTCACAAAAGAGGAGGTGGTTTGATATGGCTACCCCAAGGAAAGGTAAAGCTAAGGTAAAAGTAACTGCCTCTGGTAAGAAAGTTAGCTACGGGCAAGCAGGCAATGCTAAAGGTGGTGGACCTAGGGTTAGAGCTGGTACATCAAAAGGTGATAGTTATTGTGCTCGGAGTATGGGCATAAAGAAGGGGCTATCAAAGGAGAAACAGAACGACCCGAACACACCTAACAACTTGTCACGCAAGCGGTGGAAATGTTCAGGACCTCTGTCAAAAAGATAACACGAGCGCCTAAGAAGAAGGCAGCAGTTAATAGGACTAATATAGGATAATAAATTATGAGCAACGAAAACACTACAGCCTCTACCACAAATGATGACGCTGGTTTTTATGCTGGTCAAGATGGTCAGTCTATCGATGACATTCCAGTACCCTTAGGACCAATGGGCAAGTTACTTGGCATTGATGTTGAGGAGATGGAATCTCTACCAAATGATGGCGAATCTGAACTTGATCCGGAAGATTCTACGGAAGAAGATGTACCCCAATTAGAAGACAACGTAGATGAAGACGATACCGATGGTGATGAAGACGATACCGACACGGACACTGAGGAAGATGATGAAGACGCGGATGATGATGATGATTCTACCCAAGACGATTTACCTTCTGAGGATGACATTGACTGGGACTATAAAGTTCCTGTTAAAGTAGATGGAGAGGTTAAACACCTTTCACTATCTGAACTCCGTAAGGGATTTGCAACAGACCAACACTTGTCTAAGAAGGGAAGAGAGGTTAGTGAGCTTGAGAAAACTTTGAAGGACGAATATTCTGCAAAGACTAATCAGGCTCTAGAACTTGGTAATGTGTTAGCTACGCAATTACAATCCGAAGAGGATTCGCTAGCGACCGCATATCATGACATAGAAGCTAAGATTGAGAAGGCCCGTAAAGATGGCGATACGTACGAGCTTAATGATCTTAAGGATAAACGCGAAACAGCCCAGAAAGATTATTGGGGTGCTCGTAACAAAAGGGAAACGTTAGTAGGTGCTGTTCAAAAGCAACAACAAGAACAGTTCCAAGGGCAAATGGATGAGCTAATGACTAAGTTTAACGAAGACATTAAAACTGTCGTTCCAGACTTTAATCAAGAAGCTGTCCGTGAGTTCGCACTAGCTGAAGGTATCCCCGAAGACTTCCTTGATATCATTATGGACGCTAACGTGGTTAAGTTTGTAGATGATTACCGCAAACTAAAACAGCAGACCTCTAAAGGTTCTGTCAAACGTAAGAGTGCAACTAAAGCTAAAGGGATCCCCACTAAGCGTAAGTCTACAGCTACCCAACGGAAAGTCCGAGACACGAACGAATTACGGAGTAACGTGTTAAGCGGCAAGTCCGATGAAGCTGGTGAGTTGGCGTTTCTTAAGTCAATGAGCAAGTTTAAATAACTAAAATAGATTCACTAAAAATAATAATATAAGGAAATTTAAAATGGCTGCAACAAATTTTGTAACTACTGGTACTCTTTCTGAGAAAGAAGATCTAGCTAACTTCATCAGCATGATCTCTCGTGAAGAGACTCCTTTCTTGTCGTCTATCGGCAAATCTAAATCTAAAGCTGTATATCACGAGTGGCAGACTGACGAGCTGACTGCCCCAGGCTCTGGCGCAACTGCTGAAGGCGCAAGCTTCGCAACTGTAGCTGCTGCTCAAGTTGGCGGTGCTGATCGTACTCGTTTAGGTAACTACACGCAAATCAACTCTAAGACTGTTGAAGTTTCTGGTTCTAAGAGAGCTGTTGATCAAGCTGGCGTTGCTGACGAATATGCTTACCAGTTGAAGAAGCGTGGCACTGAGCTACGTCGAGACATCGAGCATGATGTTGTTCACAGCTTCCACAGTGCTAACGGTTCTGGTACTCGTACTATGGGTGGATACCAAGCCTATTGTAACGATGCTTCATTAGTTGTAGATGCTGGTTCTACCTCTTACGTAGCCCCAAGTACTACTGGTGTTGGTACTGCTGGTGTTATCTCCCGTGGTGCTTCAGACGCTAACCTAGCTGACATCGAGCTTAGCCAAGTTGATGACGTTATGCAAGCTATCTATGAGAATGGTGGCAAGGCTACTACTTTGATGACTTCTCCGCTGAACAAGCGCACTTTGTCTTCTAAGGCTCATGGAGCTGGACAGAACACCGTTCGTAACCTTGATGACTCTGGTAAGATCCGTCAAAGCATTGAGATGTTTGACAGTGACTTCGGTGAAATCCGCATTGTACCTAACTACATCATGGGTCTTGCTCATAACACCACTGGTGATGGTACTACTAACTCTGCTAACTTCTCTGCATTAGTATATGATCCTGCTGCGTTTAAGATTGCTACTTTGCGTCCTCTTCAGGAAACTGAAGTCGGTCAACAAGGTGACAGCACTATCGGTCAGATCGTTGAAGAATGCACTCTTGAAGTTCGTAACCCTAAGGGTTGTGGAATGATTGTAGGGCTAGGTGGAGCAGCGTAAGCTGATCTAAGCTAAGACCTTAGGGGCTCCTTGATTGGGGCCCCTTATTTTTACCTATTGGAGGGAAGAATGGATAACAAATTAATGGATGCACGTACCTTTGGGAGTAAGTTCGAGGTACACCAAGATGTGTCAGAATATATTAAGTTCGCTAAAGAGTCTCGTGACACACAATCGAGAGGTGGCGATGCTTCGCACTACAGATCCTTTGCAATCATCCCAGATGTAATTGCCTTAGAGATCCTAACGAATCACGGACTCAATCTGCATGAGGGTGAATTCATGAGTAACCCCGCAGATGTCCAGAAAATTAAAAGAATTATAAAATCAGAGTACCCAGACCTACTAACATCTAACGTGTATAGGGGCCACTCTTAATCAAGGAGACAACAAATGTCAACGCCACTATACGATGCTTTAGTAACAAAGATACGAACATGGGTCAACAGAGATTCTAATGTACTTACGGATGTGCTAATCACCGACTTCATAGATTACTCAGCAGACTTGTGTTATAGGAAGCTAAGGATACCACCACTGGAGTCCACACATACCTACGGAACCATCACAGAGATATCTGGACTAGGTGAAACAGAACTAAAAGTTCCACCAGACCTCTCAGAGTTTATACAATTCCGAAAGACAGATGCAGACGGGAACAGCTTTGTGTTTGATGAGCGTACTTCGCTACTAGCAATGCAAGATAAAGAGTACAACCATCAATCCGAATCCTTCGCTCGAAGAGGTGACACTTTAGTGTTTTACCCAGCAGCTAAGATAGGTGATGTATATGAGCTCTACTACTACCGTAGACTTCCAGATATGGATGCACTGTACGTGGTTAACGAAACAAACGTACTAGCTCAGCTGTGTACATTATCTACCTCAGGGGCCTCAGGCTCCGTAGAGTCACCAGCAGGAAGTGGTAACTACTACGTAGGTAATGAAGTGGCTAACTGGTTACGAGATGAAAATGAAAGGTTACTCTTATGGGGAGCTGTCTCTATCGCCTTAGATTACGTAGGTGAAGATGAGAGATCCGCTAAGTTTGAAGCCAAGCAGATGCAGGGCATTCAAGAGCTTAACCAAGAAGAATTACAACGGAAAGTAAGGGGAGGTCAGTATAGACAAACCTTCTCCGTTACCGACCAATTTTAAGGAGAATTAAAGATGGCTATTGAGTATACACCACAGGAAACGTCAAATTTAGTAAACAAGATCTCGGAAGGTGGAGCTTTCCAAACAGGATCTAGTCAGGAGTTAAGCACAGCTAAATCTTTTGCGTCTGAGGCTGTAACCGCCAAGATAGCGGCAGAGCTTGCAGAAGCTAACGCACAGTCTTCAGAAACAGCTTCAGCAGCTAGCGCCTCTGCGTCTGCAGCGTCAGCTTCATCATCTGCAACTAGCGCCACTGCTTCAGCATCTTCAGCTTCAGCGGCTTCTGCTTCAGAGACCGCAGCTGAACTAGCTGAGACTAATGCCGAGACCGCTGAGACTAGCGCAACCTCTAGCGCATCTTTAGCTTCTACTTCAGAAACAAATGCAGCTACTTCAGAAACAAATGCAGCTACTTCAGAAACTGCTGCCGCAGCTAGCGAGACCGCTGCAGGAACATCCGAGACTAACGCTGCATCTAGTGAGACAGCCGCAGGTACTTCAGCTACTGGTGCTGCTATAAGTGCTTCAGCTGCTTCGACTTCAGCTACCGCTGCTGCAGACAGTGAGACTGCTGCTGGTACTAGCGAGACTAACGCTGCTACTTCAGCTTCCGCTGCTTCTACTAGCGCTACCGCTGCTGCTACTTCAGCAACTAACTCAGCAACCAGTGCTTCAGCTGCTTCTACTAGCGAGACTAATGCTGGTACAAGCGCTACCGCTGCTGCTACCTCAGCTACTAACTCTGCTGCCTCAGAAACCAATGCTGCTACCTCAGAGGCAAATGCTGCTGCATCTTATGATTCATTTGATGACAGATATTTAGGAGCTAAGGCTTCTGCACCTACCCTCGATAACGATGGTGATGCATTGATAGCTGGAGCTTTGTACTTCAACTCTACCGCAAACCTAATGAAGGTTTGGTCTGGTAGTCTTTGGTTGGATGCATTTGCACCCTCTGGTACAGTGTCTTGGGGAACCATTAGCGGTAACGTAGTTGATCAGACTGACCTTCAGGCTGCCCTTGACTCAAAGCTCTCCTTATCTGGGGGCTCTATGACTGGACCTGTTACGACTAATTCTACGATTGATGGAAGAGACGTTGCTACAGATGGAAGTAAACTAGACGGCATTGAAGCCAGTGCAGATGTCACTGATACAGCCAATGTCGAAGCGGCAGGTGCTTTGATGGATAGCGAGTTGACTAGCATTGCAAGCGTTAAGTCTTTGAACCAAGGCGTTGGAACTACCGATAGCCCTGAGTTTGGAGACATCACAGTTACTAGTACAGACCCTAGTTCCACTGCCTCACCTGTTATATGTATGTACCGAAACAGTGCAACACCTGACGATGGCGACTACTTAGGTCAGATTAAGTTTCAAGGGGAGAGCGACACAGGCATAACAAGACTTTACGCTAAGGTCACTGCTAAGACTTTAGACGTTACTAACGGCTTAGAAGATGGCTTGATAGAGACAGCGGTGAAGTTAAATGGTTCTAATGTTATTGTTTCTCGACAGACAGGGACAGAATTAAAGCTAATTAATGGCTGTGGTTTGGAGGTGGACGGTTCGGCTGAATTTTCTGCTGAGATCACAGCTAACGGGGGCATTGCCTTGGGCGACAACGACAAGGCTACGTTCGGTACTGATGATGACCTACAGATTTATCATGATGGTTCTAATAGCTACATAAAGGATGCAGGGGAGGGGAGTTTATTGCTTTTAGGGCAAAACCTCCATTTGAGAGATACATCTGGTTATGATTTCATAAACTGCACCGATACTGGTAATGGCGGTACGGTTGCTTTATTTCATGAAGGGTCTTCTAAGCTAATTACCACCTCCACAGGCATAGACGTAACTGGCACAGTCAGTTCCACCGACTTAAGCTCAAAGAATGGTAAGCTGTTTTTAGACGATAACGGCAGTCACAACGGTGTTATCAATTCCCCTGCCTCTTTGTACGTCAACTTTGATAGTGACAACAATAGCTCTAGTGAAAAGGTTGTGTTTGGTTATGACAGAGACGGCACCACAGGTGGTGCAACTGCCATGGAGATCAACTCTACAGGCATAGACGTAACTGGCACGGCCACGATGGATTCTGCAAGAGTCGGTACGTCAACCGTTAATTACAGCGGGACAGATTTAACTGTTGGAGATAATGCAGATTCTCAAAATGGTTTAGCCATACAAACTAGCACTTCGGGTATCGGTTATGTTTTATTCGGAGACGGTAGCGGAGCATCAGCATACAGAGGTGAGATTAATTATGCTCACTCTACGGATTCTATGACCTTAAAAACCGCAGGTGCTAGTAGGTTAAACATTAGTTCCGCAGGCATAGACGTTACTGGCACAGCCACGATGGATGGGCTTGTTGTTAGTGACTCTAATTTGCAAGTAAAACTAGAGGAAGCAGATGGGGTCTATAACCCTAGACTTATTACCTATTTTGACAGTAGCGGTACGCATCTACAGCACACATGGTCAAGCGGTGCATCAAATTTGATATTTGAAGTGGGTGGAGTAGAAGGGGCAGGCACAGAACGTATGCGTATAGACTCATCAGGCACTTTGATTTTATCTGGCAACGGAGGAAGCGCCACTAACTCAGTCGATATTTCTTACAACGGTTCAAGTGGACAAGGCTCTTTTAATGCTGATTCTAGCGGTGGAAATACCTTTTTAACCTTTGGTACTTCTTCTTCTGGCTCACTATCAGAACGTATGCGCATAGACTCCTCAGGGAACGTGGGTATTGGGAACAGTAATCCAGCAGGATATGGAAAGTTTCTCGTTCAAGGGACAGGTAACTTAATTAATGCCAACGCTTCAAGCGGTGCGGCTAGTTTTCAACTGTATGAAGGAGGGCAAGGTCGCTTTGCTATAGAAACATTAAACGGATCTGCGGGTGCTAAGTTTTTATTAGCTGGCACAGAAGCCATGCGCATAGACTCTTCAGGAAACTTGGGGTTCGGTGCTGGTAACTCAAAAGAAGCGATGATTCAGTCTACAAACAGTGGGCGAGTTGCAAGCAACCCTGCCTACAGCTTCACTGGTGATTTAGATACTGGTATGTTTAACCCACAAGTGGATAACACTATAGCCTTTGCAACTGGCGGTGCAGAACGCATGCGAATAGACTCTTCAGGAAACTTGGGTATTGGTACGGATTCGCCTTATGCAGAGCTATCTGTAAAAAGTGCATCACCACAGATTTACTTAGAAACTGAGTCAAGTGGTAATGCTCAAATCAACTATAACGAAAACGCAGGCCAGTTAGATGTCATGGTCAATAACTCTGCTGGTGTAATAGCTCTTGGCACAGCAAGCGCAGAACGCATGCGTCTATCCGCATCAGGCAACGTGGGTATTGGTACTTCTAACCCTTCTAATAAGTTTGTCGTAGCCGAAGCCACAGGCCAAAACGGAATAGAAATAGCACCAGGAAATGTAAGTTTCATACAGGCATATGACAGAGGT
>MDSY01098865.1_pt1 | contig 13007 bp, 12 predicted proteins | sample 811131 | NCBI WGS metagenome assembly MDSY01 (sample SAMN05326643, study PRJNA326480) | marine metagenome | isolation source: seawater | place: Atlantic Ocean: South West | collected 2010
CCAGTAAGCACGATTCCATCGACGCCTTTGTGACCTGCAAGAGCATCACCAATGAGGCCACCTGAACCAGTGATTACCTGAAGCACTCCAGTTGGGAGTCCAACTTCTGCTTCTTCCATTGCCTTAGCCCATGCGACTAACGACAGTGGTGTCCATGAAGCAGGCTTTGCGATAACAGTGCATCCAGCAGCCAATGCAGGTGCAATGGAGCGAAGAGCGAGTTGAAGCGGGAAATTCCAAGGAATAATATGAACGGTTACACCAAGTGGCTGACGTAATGTGTAGTTGAGACGATTTCCAGGGACGGGAATTGTACTTCCTTCAATTTTATCCGAAAGTCCAGCAAAATATTCGAGCGTCCAGGCTCCGAAACGAATTTCTGACAATGCTTCTCGAAATGTTTTACCATTATTGTTTGATTCGAGAACTGCAAGTTCCTTTGCCTTGGCATAGGTGGCCTGAGCCATCTTGTTGAGAATACGACCTCGCTGCGCAGGATCCATATTCTTCCAACTTGAATCGTTGAAAGCAGCGCGTGATGCATCAACACACCGGTTGACATCACCAAGAGTTGCCTTGGGAGTTGTGGCCATAATTTCCCCAGTAGCGGGGTTGAGTATCTCGGCTGTTGCACCATCTTCCGCATCGCACCATTCACCGGCAATCGACATTTGTTCTGCGCTCATGTTCCACTCCAAGTGTTATCCCCTCAAAGGCATTCGCTTGACAAGACTTGCTTTCAAAGAATGGTGGAGAGGTGGCTATGGGCGAAAAGACTCTTGAAGCGAGTTCGTTGTGCATACAGTATGGCTCGAGAGATTGGTTTGGCTCAAGCGGCTGCTCGGACCATCGCAGACCGAGCACCTCGACTGTTGGTCATCGCCGGAGCGACTGGTACTGGAAAGTCCACTGCCTCTGTTCAAATTGCCGCCACAAGTGGTTTTGCACGTCTTCTTTCAACCGATGCCGTACGTGAAATAATTCGTTCATGTGACGATGAGAGAACTGAACCTGCCCTCCATCGCTCATCTTTCTCTCAAGGAGATTCTGGAGAGCCAGTTATCGATTGGCTTGATACATGCCAAGCCGTTGAAGGCGGAATAATGGCGACGATTGACCGTGCTCGACGAGAAGGTATTGATCTGTTGATTGAAGGCGTTCACATCAATCCGAGTGAACGCTTACTCAGAAGTTGGCGTGAAGCAGGTGGCATTGCAATTGGACTGGTCATGACGGTTGGTGAAGAAGAACGACATCGTTCCATGATTCGTTCACGTGATGCGCATTCCTTCCGCCGTGCAGACCGCTATCTCGCCGCATTCCCTCGAATCCGTGCTATTCAAGAGGGTTTGATTGAACGGGCTAAGATTGCATCTTGGCCAATTGTTGATTTGTCACGAGTGACCAATGACACTGAACGAATCAAGCATTTGATGGACCTAGCGTGGAACGAGCATATCCAGCGTCGTTAAACATGGGTCATCTCAAACGATATCCCAACAGTGAGCATTGCTGAGCCATCCGAGATTCCTAATTCCCCCGAAAAGTGGAGGGTTGTTGAAGATGTTTCATTGACTTGGAAATCAATGAGCTTGATTTCGATTCCTCTTAGTTCACCATGGTGGAGCATATCATCATGGACACTTTGGAAGGCAATCTCTCCCGCATCGAGTGGTTCAAGGCCACCGTTAATCCACAACTGAGTACGTGCTTCTGTAAGTTCTGGAATCGCCTCTACAACCTCAATTGATGTCACCAATACTCCATCCGAAGCAGTGTCATGAGGCATGGTCAATCCGGCGACTTTGACGCCAAAAATGGCCATTGAAAGTAAGGACATAAGCAAAACGACGCCTGTTGCAAGTAACATTTGCCCAGCATCTCGATCTTCATGAGATGGATTCGAAACAGGTCGCATCATGCACCACCTCCACGGTTCCAAACATCGAGAGTAACCGTCCAAGAATTTTCATCAATCGCAAGAAGGTGGTGAACTGTTACGGTTTCTCCAGCAGGTGTTCCCGTGTTGCCATAAGGTACTGAAGTACCACTGTTTTGTGACAGCCAACAGTTCGCTTCCTTTCCTGCTGCAATTTGTTCTTGTAGCAAAAGACACGCTTCATCGAGTTCTCCATTCGCTAACAATTCACTCAATCGGTTTTCACCAGAGACTTCTGCTTCAAGACCCAAGCCATATCGAAATGCATCGTCGCCCGTAAGTTCTAATCCTGCTTCATGCGCAACTGAAGGAGCATCTGGGACATGAATGCGAATGAGGAATGTTGCCGACATGAAGAACAGCCAAAACAAGGTTAACATCTCAAGGATGTGTATTTGAGCATCTTCTTCATGACGCATTCAATCACCAAAGAATAACGGCGAGGGCACGAAGGTTCCCGAGGAGGGATTGAGCCCAGGCACGTCGGTAATACCGATCAAATTTGGCGTGAAAGCCAAGAAGTTGAACACGACTAATGCGACAACAATCATCATTCCCGAGTGCTTGAATCCTGTTGAAAAGCGGCCGGTTGACATTAACCCCGCCATGGTTCCATTTCCTACCGCTTGCATTGTTACGCCATAGTAGAATACCGTCAAGAAAAACAGAGGGTCGATATTACGAATCGTCATGTTTCCAATTGTTTGACCTCCGCTATCGCCGCCATCGCCACCACTGGAATTCGAACCAGCAATAGCAGGAATAAAGACGACAGCAAGCGTTACAATTACGCCAAGGAAAACGAAGTAAGAAGTCCAAATGACGGCAATGTATGAGCCAATAGCTCGTCTCCGTTCACCTTCGAGGAACTTCAATTCACGAGAATCGTTTGCTGCAGTAACCAGGATATCAGAAATCTTACCACCTGCACGATCTGCTTCGGCAATCAAAGCGATTGCTCGTTGAACCAGTGGTGTTCCGACACGGTCTGCGAATTGCTTGATGACGTCGCTGAACTTGATACCCCAGCTAAGTTGGTCAGACATTTTCTTAATTTCTCCATTCAGTGCCCCATACTCCGACGTCGCAAGGGTTTGAATCGCCACCGTCATCGCAAGACCACCTTTCCAATACTCTGCGAGGTCTCGTAGGAAATCCGGGAATTTTTCTTCGACTTCGTTTTTGGCATTCTCTACTCGTTCCCAGTAGTAAGATGCTGGATAGAGGAAGAAGAAGAACATCAATCCAAAGAAATTGAGGAAAATGAATGGGCGAACCGATTTAGGTCCCAATTCAACTTCAGGTCCAAGCCAGAATGACTTGTTGTTCATGTTGGAAGGAATTCCGTCAAAGTAATGTACGGTCATGTCGAAATTTACTCGGGTAAGTCGTTCACCCTCGGTCATCGAAAACACAACGAATTCGTATCGTTTTTCAGGAGGTATTGTGGCCATCTCAAGTTGACAATCATCATTATTCCCACCTATTTCGCCCGAATATGAATCCATGATGTCCCCATTTTGGGAGCGTATTGCAACAATATATTCAGTTCCGGGGTTTGCCGTTATGCTACAATTAACCCATAAGGGTTGGAGGACAACAATACCACCTGTTTGATCGGATTCTACACCGGGGACATCGAAGTTTTTACCCTGTTTGGATACGGCCTTCCATTCTTCATCCTCCCAAACGATACGGTTCGGCGCATCTTGAAGGATTGCACAGGATTGGTTTGCAGCATAATCTGGTTTGACATTGGTATTGAAATGTTGACCCATAGGGTTGCCTTGAGAATCCTTTGCAGTCAGTCCACAATACAAATTTGTGAACATTGGTTCCCCGTTCTCTGTCGGCATGAATCCTGAGTTTGTCGCCCAAACCGCCGCAGTTCCTAGCCCGAGTAAAATGGATACAAAGAGAATCGCATAGAGTTTTGTTAATGTGGAATCGTCCTTTGGCAAGTCGAGTTTCACAGTAATTTTTTCTTTTTTACGTGCCATTCATCTCACCTCCTCTCACATATCTTGTTCCTTACTGCTGGTCCAGACCAGTATCGCATATGCGATGTGAATCATTGGTACAAAGCCAAGAACAATACCGTACAGCATCCCTTCGGACATTTGTGCTCCAGAGCCTGATACCCAGAACATAATGACCAACATAACAATCAAAAACAGGGGCATAGCCACTGCTACGACAATATACGATTCAGCAAGAAGAGCGATTGATTCTAAGAACATCTGCATCCGTGTTCTGTTTTCACGCATGTAGTGTTCTGCACGGTTCAAGAAAAACAATTTCAGTTGACCACCAGCAGTGAGTGTTCCAACCATACCTTGGAAAAACTCGGTTAGCCATACTGATGCGGCTCGGTCTACGCTCATTTTCATAGCTGTAATTAAATCAAAACCGAGTAATGTTACATCTCTGTATACCATTCCTGCATCGTCAGCAACGTCACCATAAATTTCTTTATTCATGGCAAGAGATCTGAAAATCTTCGACGGTGTTGCATTCGCTGCAGACATAGCAGCGGTATATGATGCAGCATATGGGAGGTACTTCTCAATCATATCACCACGGCGCTTCGCTTCCCGCTTTGCACCGTTTTTATTGTAGTTATATGCCATGTACGGTATGAGTAATCCACCGAGGAAGATGATGACGATTTCTAAGAATGGTGGGAATACTTGGTAGTCAAATCCGTCACAGCCATTACCGGGTTTCGTTGGGTCGATTAAATCTTGATTCCAATATTCCCACTCGAAACAGTATGCTACTGTTGTTGGGTCTTGAATGCCTTCCCAGTAAGCAATAATTCCTATGTCGGGGATGAAAAACAATGCGACAAAACCCCAGCAAATCAAGGTGATTGCCAAGGAAGTCATGATGGCAGTTGCAAGGTATACTTCGGGCATCATTGGCATTGAACCTTTGACGAGGCTCTCAGATAATTCCTTATCATTCCGGGCACGCTTTCGCAGCATGCGGCCGAGGAAGCGGTTACAAATCCTCTGCCATGTGGTCAAGTCCATCGAATCACTTCCATGTATGTCTTTCAATTAAGTCCGTCAACACGAGCCATAATTTCAGTTGGTCGCACATAGTATTCAGTGATAATTTGAGAGACTTGGTCGGCTTTACGAATGTCGTTCAAAACCATCCATTCAAGGATACGCTTTCGAGTACGTAGTTCACGGCGCATATCGTCTTGAGAATAATTGAGTTTGACCATAATCTTCTCCAAGACATAGGATTTTCCACTGAAGATGAAATCATCGGTATTTACGTCCCAACGGAACACTTCATTCGTGATAATTTCAAGAGAGTTTGGGTCAATTCCAACAATCTCTACCAGTTGCTTAGCTCGTCGAACACGTCTTCCGTTAATACGTGTCTGGATTTGAATGACACATGCTTCCAAAGCAGGAAGAAGAACACGAGGTATGTCAATCGGTTTGTTTTCTAATCGGTGGACGAGGGAAGGGACAGAATCGGCGTGCACAGTAGAATATGCACAGTGACCCGTAGCCATTGCCTGAAACAGAACGTAGGCTTCTGCACCACGAATCTCACCGACAATGATGTATTCTGGCCGTTCACGCAGTGCTGCTTTGAGCAACTCGAATTCTCCGATCACTCCTTCTGTTGATTCTCCTCCGAAACCTTGTCGAGTCAAACCCGGAACCCAGTTCGGTTGTGGGATGTTAACTTCACGTGTTGATTCAATGGATACGATTTTCATTTGCCAAGGTATGAAGATACACATGGCATTGAGTGTCGTTGTTTTACCGGATGCAGTTCCTCCTACAAACAGCATTGGAACTTCATTCTGGAACGCAATCCAAAGATATGCGACCATCAATGATGACATGGTACGGAATGCAACAATATCTGCGGGTGAAAACGGGTCGTCCTTGAACCGTCGGATACAGAAGGCAGACCCTCTTGTCGAAATTTCATGACCCAATTTCATGACAATTCGAGAACCATCCATGAGGGTTGCATCCAGCAATGGGGATGCGACAGAAATGTGCTTGCCACAACGCTGAGCGAGTTTGATAACATACGATTCAAGTTCATGGTCGGTATTCCATACGCATGTTGTTTCTACGGATTCGAATTTCCGGTGGTAGGCAAAGATTGGCACGCCTGTGCCGTCCATGGAAATATCTTCGACGTTAATGTCGTTCATGAGCACATCCATTTGGCCATATCCAATGAGGTCACGGCGCAAATAATAGAAAATCTTCGATTTTGATTTTTTGTTAATTTTCATGCTGTAGGCTTTGATGACTTTATCCATTGCAGTACGAATATATGCTTCAGGATTCGCATCAATCTCCTCGATATTTGCGGTAAGTGAGCGGATAAAGATGTCGAGGATTTCATCTCGGTATTCTTGTTCTTTTTTGGTCATCGGTGGTTCGATGATTTGGTAGATGATATTGAGCGTTTGTTTGTCACGAACAATGCGAGCAAAGGCGTGCGGTGGCAAGACTGGGTACTTGTCCAGTTCGTCGTACTGGGCGCGTTGTTTTGCCCGCTGACGCTTGCCTCCACCTTTGTTTTGTTTTCTCGCCATGTGTGCACCCTCTGCCGAAGCAATTTATCACACCCTATGGCCGACTATAACACTTGGGTGAAAATCACCCCTGAAATCGTTACCCTGCGGCCCAAACTGATAAACCGTAAAACACCTGTTTCTTGAGAATGATTATTCTTGGTTTGTAAACGATTTAAGCCAAGTAAAACATGAACTACGGAACATCTCTAAATTGACATTGTTGTCTATTAAAAAATCTGATTCCGCAATGATTTCCTCTAATCCCCAACCCCGCTCACGCGTGTCGCGAGTTTCAAACGCTTGTCGGTCTCCATCTTCCGAACGTCCACGGTTTTGAATCCGAGTGAATCGCGTATCTGGTGATGCAACGACGGCTAAAGAAGAGAATTTTCCGCCCCAGCGTTGTTCAAATACCACTCGTTCAGCAGTACCTCGCATACCTTCGATCAGAACAATCGGATGTGATTCAAGATGTGTGTCGACAGCATCAGCCAGGCGCACTGCAAGAACATCTTCGCCATGTTCGGCGCGTAATTGTGCTGCGATTTCACCAAATATACCGGGACTTTCTTTGAGTTCTAAGCGAGTCACTTCTGCACGAACCATATCTCCCATTGAAAGGACTGGAATATTGTTTTCAGAGAGCACATTAGCAAACTCTCCTTTGCCAGAACCCGGCATACCGCACACCGCTACGACTCTTGCCATGCTTGTTGGGCGTAGGCGAATGCACATCAAGATACCTCCACCTTAGGGGCGTTGGGTGCGATTCAGTTCGAAAACTCAGCTCGGCCCCATCGTCGGCCCATGAGTTTCCACAACAAAGCAGAAGCTAAAATCAAGGCAAAAGATATTGCAATCATTCCTTTGTAACCTTGTTCAACCATACCTTGGTCATACATTACGGCGGTTGCAGCAAGCCCATCCTCCGAGGTACGTTCCCACCAATTACCATACAGAGAAACATCACCTTGCGTGAATGAAAGGAGGAACAAGAGGAGTAATGGAATCACGGTACCAATCCAAAACCAAATCATAATCGATGCATCGAAAATAGCTCGATTTGGCCGCAAACCCATCAAGAACGCAGTAAGGGCAACGATGTAAATTGAATTTGCAAACATGACAATTATGCTGGTTGGCAACGCTCCCCATTCATCGAGTCGCCAAGCCATGAGGACAATAAAAATCAGAGAAATCCACGAAGTTGCAAGGAAATACACCACGACTTTCGCTCGTATGAGTTGTGGAACTCCGAGGGGTAATCCATTCATGAATTCAGGCGAATCTAAGATCGTTAACCAAGAATAAAAATTGAAACCAAAGAATCCAAGAAACGGTGCATATGAAAGCAAATTAATTGGAATTGGTGCTTCTGCAAAATCAACGAGCCATGCCATTCCAAGCAGTACTAAAAGCGGGATAGCGTATGAGACCGTCATCTTTTTAATCGAGCCGGAACGAATCAAATCGACAAATTCTTTTGCCACAATTAATCGAATTTCACCCTTGCCAAGGAAACCTAAACGGTTGTAAATCGGTGTGAGAAGTTCTGCTCGTTCGACAACAGATACATCAAAGTCATCGATGATGAGTGCAGATGAAAAGATTCCAACTGCCAAACTTGCCGTTAATGCAAGCGCAGCGCCTAGTATGCTCTGAGAATTTTGAACACCAAGCCCCCAGAGCATCGAGCCGATATCGAATTTCCCTAGACCAATAGCGACCCCAAGTGCCACAATGAGCACGGGTCCAAAGATTGTAAACGGTCGCCCACGCATCCATAACGCTGAAGCAAGGAAAGCCAAGGCAAGTCCTTGGGCTAAGGTAATGATCATCGCAATCCATGTCCAAGGTAGACTGGACCATTCCAGAGGCGTGGAAATACCTGCAAGTGATTCAAGCAAGATTCCAACCGCCATTCCTGCAACGACTGGAGAGAGTATGAGCATCACGTAGAAGCATAAATCTTTGATGAAATAGGCAAAATGGGCAACCGAATTTGGAAGTGGTTGAAGTGCTGGTGCGGCTAAGAGGTAGTTCTTAGTTCCTGAACGATGAACAATTGCATCATGGCCCATGAATGCAAATGTGCCCATTCCAAGGCTGAACATCAGTAAAGGTAGATGGAGGGCAAATCGTAATTCTTGCCAGGTAAACGTCTTTGATTCAATATCTGCAACTTGAGCAGATGAATCGCCTACCAAGAATTGCAAACCGATTGTTGTGATGGCGGTTACCAGAGTGAGTAGGAGTGGGAATAAGACCATTTGACGTTTTTTAGCAAATTCAAGACTCTTCCGCCCCTCTTCTTTGAACATCACGCGAAAGGTTGTCGAAAAAGCGGCCCACCCTCGTAACGGTTCATGCAGCTTTTGCTCGTGAGCACTGGTTCCTAATGGGTGATTGGTCGTCGAGTTATCGACGACTTCATCCCAATCACGGGAAACTACGCTCACTCCAGACACGTTCACTCCTCCTCGTCATCCTTGTCTTTTACGCCTTCACCACTCAATCGTTCAACGTCTTCAATCGAACGTCCAACCAATCGAATAAAGACATCTTCAAGAGTTTCATCCTTCGACTTTTTGAGTCCCTTTACGGTTCCTGCCGCAAGCACTTTGCCGTTGTTAATAATCGCCATCCGGTTACACATCCGTTCAGCCATTTCTAAAACGTGTGAGCATAGGAAAATAGTTCCACCATTTTTGACATGCTCAAGGAGCCATTGTCGGCATTTCCTCTGATAAATAGGGTCGAGGTTGGCGAAGGGTTCATCAAGAAACAATAATTTTGGTTTGTGAATAAAAGCGGCAGCGAGCATTACTTTCTGGCGTTGTCCTTTTGACAAATCCTTACACATAGTGTCACGCTTTTCCTCCAATCCAAACCATTCAATCCAGTGTTCAACTTGTTGATTCATGTTTTCAACTGTTCTTAGTTTAGCCACGAATTCGAGAAACTCAACCGGTGTAAGAAACGAGGGGGGAGATTCCGATTCAGGTACGATGCCAATGTTTGCTTTGACTTTCTGCGGGTCAGATACAGCATTGATACCAAGAACTTCAATCCGTCCTTTACTCGGGCGAAGTTGACCGGTAAGGAGTTTGATGAAGGTGGATTTACCAGCACCATTTGGGCCGAATACTCCAAAAAACTCACCTGCATGAACCTCGACATTGAGTGGATGTAATGCAATGAAGTCACCGTATTTCTTGGCCATGTCTTCAGCCATTACCAGTGGAGCAAGTGATTCAACCATGTACATACCACATCATCATGGTCTTTGAGTTCTTGGTTTATCTCTCATGAAATGTTCAATTTCAACGGTCGGTGAAATGATGAACTGAAACCTACTGGGGGTGGCATGGGCGCCCCGCAGACCGATGTACTTTCGATAAAAGAAATCCCCGTCAATGACCAAGCTGACTTGGGTTCAGTGGCACTGGTTACCATCAACCGCCCAGACAAACTCAATGCATTGAATGCTGATGTCATGGCAAGTTTGAAATCGATGGTTTCTTGGGTTGAAGCAACTGATTCAGTACGAGTTGTGGTGCTCACTGGTGCCCAACCAAATGCGCCTCTTGAAGGCAAGCGAGCAAAACCAAATGCCTTTGTTGCAGGTGCCGACATTACGGAATTTGTAGGCAAGCGTAGCGATGATATCCGTACGATGTTCACAGATAATGCAGTTGAAGCCTTGTGGAATTTGTCAAAACCAACCATTGCTATGGTCGATGGTTTCGCACTCGGTGGAGGCTGTGAAGTTGCTTGTTCGTGCGATCTACGCATCGCTAGCGACCGTTCACGGTTTGGCACACCTGAAATCAACCTAGGGTTAATCCCCGGTTATGGTGCCACACAACGTCTTGTACGACTTATTGGCTATGGTAAAACCATGGAGATGGTAATGACCGGGGAAATGATTGATGCAAATGAAGCGCATCGTGTTGGCTTGGTCAATCATGTGTGCTCTCCAGAAGATTTACTCGAATATACACTTGATATGGCACGTTTAATTGCAAGTAAATCCTCAAACACACTTCGTGTTGGAAAGCAGACAATTCGTTCTGCACTTGATGTTGGGTTGACAGAAGGAGTTGCTATCGAAGCAGAAGCCTTCGCCAGTCTGTTCGATTCCGAGGACAAAGATATCGGAGTTGAGGCTTTCCTCAACAGAGAGACTCCTCAATGGAAGCACCAATGAGGCTTGCTTACGCCTTATGGTGATTCATCGAATCGATAGAAGGGTCCCTTCTATCGCAGTAGGCGGACGAGGCTCACAGTTCAGCGGTTACGGTAGCCGTTCTCTCGTGCGAAATCACGAAAGTGTGGCATGTGAACAGCATGAGCGCTGACAAAGGAACGAGGCATGACGCCTTCCCAACGGCCGCGAAGATCGTTCCAAACGCGGTCACACACAGTTGCTTGCAAAAGCTTGAGCAACCGTTGGTTCGTTGCCTTCTTAGCGGTCTCAGTGGAGCAGCAAGGGCCTTTACTACGGCCTTCGGCTTGCTTAGCACGTCGTTCAGACTTTTCAGCGACCCATGCAAGACGAATCCTTTCGGCTTCGGGGTTGTTAGCAGTAAGGTTTGCTTTACCAGTTCTTCGGTTCCCAGATGGGCGTCCAGTGCGTCGGTCCTTGCCGTTGTGGAACGGCTTAATGTTACGGTTAGTTCTCATGATTTTTTCTCCAGTATTGTTTATGGCGTTGCCAAAACTTCGCCATTATACAATGTTTATCTGGATTCTTAGTTCATCATGAGTTCTCCTTTTGGAATATGGTTGTCGACGGTTGCTCCGAGTATAGCGTCACTTCTGTCTACAAATTAACATAGTGTCGACACTATATAACACGCATCAAGGATAGCCCTCTTAAGGCCTTTTTATTGTCAAAATCCTATGACGATTTTCCAGGCTATTGCGAAAATAGCAACATCTGCAAAAGCATGTGCTATCCAGGCAATCCAAATGCTTCGATATTCTAAGTACAGCCATGAAAAGACCGTTCCACCGATGAATACTCCTAACGAAGCAATGACCGTACCCAACGGGTCGAGAAAGAAGAAGAGCGCGATACTATGATGCAGTGTGAATACTGCTGAAGAAAGGAACGAAGAGCGCCATTTCCCTTCAACAAATTGTTCTATTTTGGAAGTAATGAACCATCGAAACACATATTCTTCAAGTACAGAATTTATGAATACCCAGAACACGATGGCTGCTGCAAACTTCCACGGAACAGTCAAGCCAACAGGGTCGAGAATTGCCTTAAGCGCTTCAGGCTGAAGCATCTGCTCTCCAAGTATAAAGTAAGCAAGCCAAACAACAAGCATCATACCGATTCCGAGAATGAACGCCATGCTCCATCCCCCTTTCTCAACAGGAGAGAATGAAATCTTCTGTTTTTCTATACGTATATGCCAAAATGCAGGCAAACCGAAAATCCATATTTTGGTAACGATAAAAACGATCACAGCGAAAGCCCCTGCTTTCAGGGCAAATCCGGTGATGACCGAGATACTCGGCGCAATGGCGACTAAGAAAAGTCCTAACATCGCCAATTTACGATCCCGCAGTTGGACTTCAGGGTTCTCAAGAGCAGTATCCCTCATTTGACTCAAACCGCAATAAGGCGCTCTTGTTTTCAATGTTGACACGGATTTATGTGTCAATTGCCAATTTCATCTTTTAATTGGGCCAAAGCCATACTTGCACTTGGTAGAGGGAGTGGTAATGCCATAGGTGCTCCATCGAGGCCGAGAAGCGGTGGGAGTGGGTTTCCATCAAGTCCAATTAAGGCTGCAGGTTCCTTTTTACTTTCCACTTTTTCAAATCCATCGTCAAGAGCTGTCCGAAGCTTCAATATTCGAGTCTCATCTATTCGAATAAATGTGGCTCCGTAAATATGTCCGGATTCGGGATGTTCGGGAGTGGATAAAACAGATTGACCGTGGCCAGGAGTTTGTAACAGTGAGACTAAATCTTCGCCAGCAGTTTGTTCTTCCCACATACGGGCTGTTGATGCGCGAATATCTGCCAGTTGTCCTCTACGACGCAATTCGATTTTTTGACGGATTTCATCATGCTTTATTCTTCGTTGAAGAATGGCTGATTCAATATCTGCATTCTCTACAGAATCAGGGCTCATCTCAACTACAAATTCATCGGCCACATGGACTTCATCCATCTCCAATGTGACTTCGACCATTTCTTCATCGTGAATTACGGTTTCTATGGTAGTAGCGGCGAGGTCTTCCTCTCTTTTTGATTCAGCAGCTTGAATTTTTGCGAGTTTTCGTTCACGCAAAGTTGCTCCGTCAAGTTCCCCTTCGGTGACGGGCTGTGGAATTTCTAATTCGTCCTCGATTTCATTCTCCGTAACCTCAACAGTTTGTGTGTTATCGGAGACTGGACGTAGAGTGCGTGGAGCAGTTTTTTGTGAGCCCATCATAATCCATGCAACGGAGAGAGTAAGGACGGCTGCAATACAAATCC
>MDSY01100575.1_pt1 | contig 13003 bp, 11 predicted proteins | sample 811131 | NCBI WGS metagenome assembly MDSY01 (sample SAMN05326643, study PRJNA326480) | marine metagenome | isolation source: seawater | place: Atlantic Ocean: South West | collected 2010
AAAACTAGAACCATCAGAAGTAATTCTTCTCCCGAATATATGATAAGTATGCACAAAATGAATTACGGCTTTAATTTATCTAGGGAAACAGGTCTTCCGTTTTTTTTAGTGGTAAAATTTACGGACGGCTTATATTATTATAAGTATAATGGCGAAAAACATAAGTTAAGATGGGCGGGCAGAATTGTTACTCAGAGAGACGCTCAAGACCTAGAACCTTGTTATTATATTAATATGAACTTGTTTACCAAACTTCCCTAATTTTTACACTAAAACTATAAGTGCGAAAAGCGACTTGTTTTAACTGTACAGAGTCTTGGTCAAACTTGCAAATACAAAATTGGTCAGGATTGTTATTTTCTGAATCAGGCTGAAAAATAAATCTTAAAGCACCCCCGAGAGTTTTGTTCCACACTTGTGATATGAAAGAGTCATGGGTAAATATATTATCTTCAAATTCATTATTTTCATCTAATTGCCCTTCATATCCGTCTATTGTTTCGGTATGATTAGTGTTCATAAAGTTAGATGCAAATATTTTATCATCAGACATAAACGAAAATTTTAACGACCAAGTTCTTCTACCATTTCTCTTTGCTCCATCTAAGTATGGATTTTCTGAAAAATCTCCGACTGCAAATGGACTATTATATTTATTATCGTTAATCCAAACGGGTGCTCCTGTTTGATTTATATTTATAAGAGTTGAGCCTCCTATAGTTTGTATTTCCTCAAATCCATCAAACTCAATATCTAAATCAAGTTTTAAATCGGGAGAATGAGGCATCGTATACATAACACCCATACTTATACCACCGACTCTAAAATCATTGAATTTTGATTGTTCTGTTAAGCCTACAATTTTAAATCCCGCAAAATCTTTGTCAGTTGGAACATTGTCTGAAAACCAAATGCTAGTCCCGTTTTTTAAGAGAGAGGTGTTTTCTGCATTTAATACCGATGTATATTGTGCATCTATATCATTACCTATCGATTGTATACCATCTGAAAAAAAAGATTGCTGTACAACAGAGGATATATTTCCAAGATTATGATTTAAAATTGCACCATACCATTTCATATTTCCTGAAAAATCCATATCATTAATCATCTTCCCGCAAGGAATGTACCAAGATTGACTAAAATCATTTGATGGCGATAATTTTGCCTCTTGAGGATATAAAGTATAAAGACTTTCATCGTCTAAAGGGCTTTTAAAGGGAATTATGTCATCGAGAATATTTTCATTACTATCAGGGGAAAGACCTACTGCCTCATTTATATATTGTTGTGGATTTAATCCAACTGCCCTTAAATATATATAATTGTCTATAAAAAATCTTGGTGTTCCTACGTTCTGATAAGCCATTAATATTTACCCTTACCTTTCTTTTTTGTAATTTTAGTTTCTTGTTTATAATCAACTGCCTGTGCTTTTGTTGCGTATGTTGCTTTTTTCGTAATACTTGGTAAAGACTTATTACCTTTAATCTTATTAAATACAGAAGACCTAGCATTTTTATCTAAGGTAGGAGACGAAAGTCTCGGTTTATTTAACTCTTTTGTAGTTTTACTTATATAATTATTTACAATTCTTCTTCTTTCAGGCGAAAGATTTCTTGATTGTACATTGTTTATTATTTCAGACTTTTCATTTATATTTTTACCTGATATAAAAAGTTTATTATCAGGGTCATAACTATAACTACCTGAGTATCCATTAGGAAGTTTATTTGACCTATAAAGACCTGTAATCACTTTTGAGTCTATACCTCTTTTTGAGTTTCCCGTAGCAAATTTTGTTTTAGGTTGAATTGTTTCTTGCATTAAAATTATACTGTTATCTTCAAATTTAGTATTTGTTTTCTCTATTAAATCTTCATCAATGTAGTTAACTACGTTTAAATTTACGACTTTTCCTTTTAAATTGTAAATTGATGCGGATGATATTGATAATTCTCCTGAAAAAGTAAGTATTGGAAAATTGTCGTCTAATGTTTTATTTAAGTAGTTTATAATTATAATTTTAGACGAGTTCATATTAATACCAAATCCATCGGGCAATATATTTGATATGAAGGGCTCTCCCTTATAAGATATTTGAAGTATTTTAAAAACACCATTTGTATTTAAGTATATTGTATTGTCGTTAGAAGAGACGCTTCCTTTATTTGCCTCAGGTAAGATGTTGTTTATAACGGCAGATTTAAGTTGAGATGCTTGTTTTCTTTTTTTTAAATTCATTAATATCCCTCTTCCAATATAGTGTTTACCAAAGCCACAATGTCAACAACATTTACAATTTCATCTTGGGTTAAATCTAAAATATATTGCTCCATTATGCCTTGTTGTTCTGAATTTTGCAGTATATTATTTACTAAATATACTATATCTACAACATTTACGACTCCATCATAATTAGAATCGCCTAAAACAGTATCTACTTCAGTATAAAGATGAGTTAAATCAAATAAGTCGGTTGTTGTTATATATCCATTCCCATTCATGTCAGACACTCTTTTTTGACCTCTAGTATAATATCTTTTACCGCCTAATAAAAATTCAGACAATTCGTTTATATCGTCCTCTGAATACTCAAATACTTCTTGTATACCATTTTTAACTCCCCTGCTTCTTGTTACGCTTCCAACATACGCCTGAAAATCAGGTCTTAAATCGTGTAGTTGGGTTACTTCTACGACTATCTTGTTCATTTTTCTTTGTATACGAGTTATCATAAAATATGGATATATTTTTTGACCATTCCTAATAACATCATCCCTAGTATAATCTTCTCCATAAGCCTTCATATTATGAATTAGCTTGTCAAAATTTACGACATCTCCTGCTTCTAAATGTAGATATCTCAAAGGCAATTCTAATTTAAGTATGTTGTGCTGATTACAATGATACATATATATAAAATCTCTTAATTGTATTGCAGATGCCTCGTCCCTTATATATTTTGACTCAAATTCTAAAACTCTATCTTCTCTTTCAAGACCTAAGTACCCATAACTGTAGCCACCTAAACCTTCTCTAAGCCAACTATCTGCATTTCCAAACATATCATATCCATCAACATATCCTGTCTCCTCTTTATATTCATCTAGTTGGTAGTCATATTTATACTTAACGTTAACTATTGTGTTTATTCTGTTTGTAGAAGTTCTGCTTATTTGAAATTTTAAAACATCTCTTTCTTTAATGGTTTCAACAACCTCAGTCCCATTATAATGTTTTGCAATAACGTTTAAAGAAAATTCAGAGTTTGCTTTAAATACAGGAAATATGTTAGAGCTTTTTGATATTTCTGTTATTAAGTCTTTTGCTTTTATTTCCTTATGAACGCTAAAAGCTAATTTATCAACTACATTATAATCTCTTGCAAGGTTAAGATTTATGTCGTTCATAATATTATCAAGTAAAAATTCTTTTTCTATTAAATGATATAAAACATCACAAGGTCTTTCAATTAAATCGCTTCCATCTTGAGTATATATGTTTCCTGTATATTTATAATAGTTAAATACAACATTAGTGTCGATTTGAGGGACTTCAATAATGTCTTCAGGATTATTTACCCTTCCAAATGCGTTAACATACATAGGGTCGTCTAATGCGGCAGAAAACGAAACATAATGAACCATAGAAATATCGTGTAAATTTACGAAACATTTTGCTTGTGCAAAATCTAACGATTCATCTTTTGTTATTTGAGCTAAAAGAACCATTGAGTTAAAGTTATTTACTTCATGCCATTCCTCTAACTCCATAAGCTCGTCAAGGACTGTGGCGTGATTAAAAGTTCCCATATCTGCACCTTGTTCAGTTGTATTATAACTATCGTAAATTCTTACGGGCGTGTCTATACATCCATCTAAGTTGGATGCTACTAAAGAGTTTACAGTATTATTTATATCAAATGTGTCCCATTGAAATTCTACATCTCCTGTAGAAACTGTTTCTGATTGAAGAATGTCTATTGGAGTAATAAAACAGTTAAAATGTGCGTTAGAACTATTCGTTACATCTGTATCTGCAGTTGAAAAGTTAAATGATATTTTACCATCAAAATAACTTCTAGTATAAACATTGTCTTTTATGTCTTGGTCTTCAAACGGAAAAACCATTCCAAGCCTAGTGGAAGAATTTTCGCTTGCAGTTAAAACAACATATTGAGGGTCTATTGGAATTTGTTCTCCAAAATCTATATCAAATCCTGTTAATGGCATAAAATATTCCTTATATTAATATGACACCGATACCATTGGTAAAAGTGTATTTTTCTTTACTGTTATTAGTTTTAGTTCAGCTTCATTATATTCTTCTGCTGTCGTATAACCTTCTACATCTTGTCCTAAATCAAAAGCTGCAGTTCCTTCAGATATATCTTTTTTAACCCATATAGCCCAACCATCATTATTAGTTGCACTCAAACCGTTATTGCCTAAAATATGTTTTTCCCTGACTTTATCAGTACCTTCTCCTTGACCACCTCTATTATATCCTCCGAAATAATAAATATCTGAACCAAAATTTTCACTATATATAGCATCAGGCGATTCTTGCGGCGGAACTCCATTCCAATAAGCTGTATAATAAGGAAATATAGAATTTCCCTCTTTTGTCTTATTTGTTGCTGTTATGGGTTTAAATATAGGAAAATCATTGGAATCAAAAAGAAATTCGTCATTTAAACCTATATCAAATAAGTCAAAATATTTGGCTAGCTCTCTACTTGCATTTAAGGTTGAATATCCTGCTCCTCCTTGGTTTCTGTAGTTAGTGCTGTTTCCTGCTTCAAGCCCTATAGTAACATATTTATAGCTTAAAACATTTAAAACATTATATTCTGCGGTTTCAGTTTGACTTATTGGAGCACTTTTAATTGTATCTATAACAGGGCTATGGAAATTAGGAGTTTCTGTATCTGCTATAGATTTTAACTGTATTCTTAACTTTGGGTATATACAATTATCTACACCAAGACCTCCTTGTGCTAATAAATGAAATGGAGGAGACTGCATTTCATAAGTAATTGGAAAAAAGCTAGGAGCTCTAGCCTCTAAATAATAAGTATTATAAGGAGGGCTTGTAAATGTATATTCTAACGCATAAGTATACCCTAATCCAAAGTTTATAGGAAAGTCGTAACCCACACTATCAGAACTAAATTCACTAGAGCCTGTCATATAGTTTAAATATTGACCTGTGTAATATTTTTCAAAATATGTATTATTTCCACCTACTTTAAACATCCAATCCTGTAACATTGAACCTGTCATATTACACTCTGAGTTTATTCTTACGCTTGCGTTACCGTAAGTCTCTGCCCTAGTAGCGTTTATTCCCTGAATAAGTTCAATTCCGTCAGGGTCAAAATATTGATTTTGCCCATAGACATAAGTGTGAGGGTCGGTATATTCATTTGCATACCATCCATCATTAAGTGCAGTCATCCCTACCACTTCAGGAAAATCTAAATTATTATCTCTGTGATATCTGTATATTTGTCCTTCAACACCCTCATCATCTGCAAACTGCTCCCATAATTTTCTATTTACACTTTTTCCAATATATTCAATAGATGGTAACTTTATAAAAACAACTCCATCGTCATCGTTAGTTTCATCGTTAAAAAAGTGTGCGTATCTGAGAATCCAAGACATAGTTTCGTATTGCCATTTATTCTTATAGTCCCTATAAGTGCCTCCATCCCCCAAAACGTGAGCAACGTCAGGTATATTTGTAACTCCTAAATCGTGGCAAGGTCTAAAGTCAACGCAAAGATAATCCCATTCTTCTTGCAAAGGTATAGTCTGATTAGGTATTTGACTATAACTGTGAAGATAGCCGCTAAAATTACCGCTATAAAAATTACTAGACTGTGCTACGCTTTCAGGTGTATCAAAGCATGAGCTAGGAGATAATATACTTTCTTGGGTAAATCTTACGCCAAATCCAACAGAGTCCTCCCAAGAAGTTAGTTCTGAGTCATCTGATGCAGACGGGTTTTGTAAGAGCATTAAGTCATTTGGTCTTCTTTTTTTGATACATTCAAGCTCGTTGTTGGCAGGGGGATTTAACGCCTCTGCCTTTTCAAATTTTTTATTTATTTCAATTTCATCTGCATTAATTATATATTGCTCAGTTTCTGACCAAAGGTTTTCTTCAAACGTTGATTTGTACGTCCACTCTGTTAAAACTTGGAAATAATCGTCTTTGTATATATATAAAGGGTTTATATTGTCGTTTATGTGCTGAGTTTCTTTGTCGTGAAAAAAACCACCCAAATTTATATTTCTATCTCCTCTAGTATCGTCAGCTATAACGTATATTCTATTTTGATTTAAACTGTCATTTTCATCAAGAAGAACTTCAAATACGGGTATTGCAGGAGCTTTATCTACTTCTCCATATAATATTGGTATTGGTCTACCAAAGTATTCCTTATTATAACATGATTTTTTGTAGCCCATATTTGCACGAGGAACTTTTTTAGAAAGTTTATCTTCAGTATTATCCTCTAAAGACATTTGGCATATTATCTCGTCATGTCTTATTTTTTTTATTTTACCCCTGTAAACCAACGCACAATCTTGCAAAGTTCTACATGAATTTGTTTTAAAAAATATGTCGACAGTCTTATTCATAAGCGAAAATTCAAAAATCATATCGCTAAATCTTTTATTGTTAATAGGCGTATTCGTAAATTTTAACGTTACGTTATTAATTTGAAATTTTCTTTCGTTTAAATCTAAGGATTCGGTAATGTTTGATATTTGAAAATTGTAATCTTCCCAAATTTTACCTTCAAACAATTGTTTTTGATTAGCTATATATATAGGCTCATTGTCGGTATAAATAACAGCTATATAGTTTAGCGTTGTGCTAGGATTTAAAATATCATTTTTTATAGTCTCGGAAAGTCTTATCATGAAAAATCTCCTAAAGAACCGCCTCTCCTTATAGCATCCCTTATTTTAGGGATAGCTTCTAATTCTATAAAATCGTCAGACATTACATTACCTGAAAAGGAAATATTTACGCCCCCTGCTGTTCCTGTTCTATTTATAGCGTTCATAGTTTCTACGCCTACAGCATCAACAGCAGCTCTCTGCATAACAAACTCTCCACTTTCTGCTTCGATTAACGTTCCTCCTGAACTATGCGGTCTACCACCAACTAAACCACCTAATGCAAACTTTGGAGCTTGTTGTGCGTTTATAGTTGCTAGCTGTATAGCACCTGCAGCACCTGCCATAGCCGCTAAGATATGAGTTATAGGAGCTCCTCTTTCATCTTTGTATGCTACCATAATAGCTGCAGCAGTATCCATTATAACACCAATCCTTGCCATTTCTTGCTTCTTTTCAAATTGAGCTTTTAATTCTGCAGCAAGTCTTTGGTCTTCTGCTTTTAAGATGGCATCTTTTTGTCTTTGACTTTTTCTTTGAAATTTTGCATCGTTTTCTAAGGCTTTTTTCCTAGCTTCAGATTCTCTTCTTATTAAGTCCATTTGACGATTAGCTGCATCTGCACCCATCTGTGTTAATGCCGCTCCTAATTCAAAACCTGCCTCAATAGCCATTTCTTTAAAAGCCATCATAGCAAATTTATTATCTCTCAACTTACCTTCAAATTTAAAAGCCTCTTCTCCGCCTTTAGAAAATGTTGAAACAAATGCGTCTCCTATTTCTGCAGCAACTTGCTTTATATCAACACCTAAATCAATCAAATCTCTATAAGGCTCTGTAACTTGAGCCACATTGTCGGCTATTCTTCTCCATCTATCCCTCTTAAATTGAGATGCTACTTTTTCCTCTACCGTTCTTCCAAGATTTTCATATTGAGCCGTTAGGTCTGCTACTTTTTCTTCACTTAGTCCTAATTGCTCATTTGTAGCATCAATATCTGCGATTAAAAGTTTCTGTTTATCAGTAAGGTCAGTTAATGCTCCTTCCTGTTCTTTTATTTTGTTTCGCAATTCTTTAAGTTTTTCTATTCTTTCTTCTAATACTTCTCTATCTGTTAACTCTGTTTTTATTTTTTCATTTAACGCTCTTTCAGATTCCTTATCCGTTTTAATACTGTCTTGTGTTGATTTTATAGCATCTCTATTAGTTTTAAGTTTATTTTCAAGTAGAAAAACATCTTCCCTTCTAGCTTCTATAAGAGCTTCAAGGTTTATTAAATTAGTTTTAACGTTTTTTTGTTCTTCTAAATTTAATGCTGCTAATCTTTTTGTTCTTTTATCTAAAAAACTAATATTTTTAGGAAGCTCATTATTTAGTTCGTTTATTTTTTCCTTATGGTCTGCAAGTATTTTTATGTAAGCAATTTCTCTATCGGTAAGGTTTTCTAATCCACCAATTCTATTGTTAGATGCTTTTATTAGCATTTTTTCAAATTCATTTGTAGCACCTAAAATTTCTAATTGGTCGTTTAAAGCCTTTGTGGATTTAAGAATTTCATCGGTAAGGACATTATTTGCTCCTGTAAAACCCTCTGTGGCTTCGCTGTTTTTTTCCATTTGAGCTCTAAGGTCTTCAAGAGTGTTTGCGTCTTCTTCTGCAACTTTTCCAAGACCTGTAAGAAATAAAATTAATTCTCCTAAAGCAGCGACAAGAAGTAGTAGTCCTCCTGTTTTAACTGTAGCACTTAAAAAAAACTTTTCAAGTTCAAATTTTGCTTTTCTAGTTGCTAAAGCTACCATACCCCAAGCTAAAGTAATTGCCCCTATAGCTATAACGTATGCCTTAACTCTTTGAGGGTCTAATAATTTCATTATCAGTCTCATTATAGGTTGTAAATTCCTTCCTATAGCCTCGAAAGCCGCCACCCAAGACTCCTTAAATCTTACAACTGTCTGAGTATATTCATTTGCAGTCCTTTCAGCGTCGCCCATAGCATCTTCACTACCCTTCATTATTAAGGATATTCTAGCTTGAACCTTTTCGTTTTCTGCTAATTCCCTTGACTGCTTTATTAATCCTAAATTAAAAGCCTCTTGCTTTAACATAGACTCGGTAATTATAACACCGTATTTTCTTACAGATTTATGATTACCTACTATAGCACTTTGAAAATCATTTAAGACATCGTCATCAACCTTATTACTAAAACTAGCAACGTCTATTGCAAGTTCAGTTAGAGAGGTTGATAACTGTGTAGCGGTTTCTCTTGTAAAGCCCATAGGGAAAAATAAGTCTTGCAAAGACGAGGTCATTCTCAGTAATGTGGATTCTGCTCTACCTACAGAGTCAGTCATGTTGTTTGCCCAAGCTCTCACTATATCAATATTATCTCCAAATACAACAGTAGCTTTATTTAATATTTCTGTAGCATCTCCTGCAGCTTCTGAGAATCTTCTCATTGGTTCTACAAGCATAGTTATACCAAAAGAAAACAATAGCAACTTAGAACGTAAAACTGAAAAAGTTCCCGCTAAGTTTCTAGTTCTAGCCGCTAGACCGCCAAGCCTTTTTTGTAAAAGCTCTGATTCTCTTCTTAATCTTGCTTTTGCTGCCGCAGCCTCTTTTTCTTTTTTCTCAAGGCGTAGCATTGATATATGCAGTTGGTCTATAACAGTCTTTAAAGCTCTACCACCTTTGGCTCTAAAATTTATGGTTACTTGTGAATCTGCCATTATTTATTCTTTCTCTCTTTGCTTTGTGCTATTTGCTTTCTTTCTGTATGTGCAAATGCCTTTTTAATTATAAAATATTTATCTACCCATAATGCGGGTTGCTCTCCATAAGAGCCTTTATATGCGTTTGTACCTAAATCTTTGCAATATACATATCTTTGTATATCTCTTTGTATTTCAGGAGTTAAAAAATGATTTCTACAAGTAAAAAAAGGCAACTGAGAATTTATAGACTCTGCTATATCAAACTCGTTGCCTTCAATCATATTATTATCCTTAATTTCTTGTATGAGCAAATCTACGACATCCCAAACATCTTCCATTGTGTGGAAAGTTTTTTGATGTAATTTGCCGTCAACTCTAATAGGTGGTTGAGCTACATAAGGAAATTCGTGGAACTGACAGCCCCCACAGGGTGTCCCAATAACATTAAGTTCTACTTGGAGGCGTTGCCTTCCCCCAAATTTAAATGTTCTTGTATTTTAAGAAACGCTTCAGTTCTTTCTTCTATACTCCAATCCATCAACTCTTTATCAGAATTTCCTCCATCTAAACAAATTCTTAAAAATTTAGTTACAGTAGAGTTTAATTTGTTGATAGATTTAAAATTACCCTTTTCATCATATTGATAATCTATACTATCAAGCAAGGAATCTCTTTCGTCTAAACTTATATTTTTCTTTAGTTTAAACTTTCTTCCACCTTTTATTTTAACTTCCATACTATATGCCCCTTCTAGTTAATTAAATTACGCTACATCAACAGTTAAAACGTTTCCTGAACCAATATTAACAGCTTTCATTTCTACGTCTAACATCATGATATCGCTCTCATTATAAGCTACGTTTGTTAATACACCACTTTCCATTACTATAGAAAAGTCTGCGGCTGTACTTTGAATTAGTTCTAAGCAATCTGCATCATCTGCAGTAGCAGAAGCCTGTGTGTTAAATGTTTGCGGTAAATCTCTTGTTACGCTGTCCAATTTAACGGTAGCTGTAGCTGTTATAGCTGTTTCATCAGCTCTTCCAAATGCCTTATATCCGTTAGAATCAACGCCTGTAAATACTGCACCACTATCAATAGTAACTGAAAAAGCAGATAATATTGGATTTAAGCTGTATACTTTTATAGAATCTGACGTTAATCCTGCCATTGTTATTGGAGCTCCTGAATATGCTGTGCCTGCAGGTGTGGCTGTGTTGTTTAAATGTACGACCTTACCTGTTTGTACAGTAGCACTATAAGTGTATTTTCCGCCATCTGTGCCCATATCTGCAGATATTGCAAAATTTGTACACATACAACCCTCTAAAACAATATTATTACCATCAGTTTGGTCTTGTGATAAGATATATGTTGTAAATGTAGTATTAGCGTGTGTTGAAGTTCCATATATACCGCTATTTGGAGAGTGATTGTAAGCGATTGCTAACGGGTCTGCTGTAGAATTCATAATATTTTGAAGCAATAACTTATGTCCTGCATCATTATGAAGAGTACCTGAAATTGAAAATTCAGTTACTGACGATTTATTGTCTTGAAAAAAATCAGACTCGCTTAAAATTCTTCCTACTCCTGTTTTAATATCAAGGGTTTGATTCACATTCATAGATGGAAACCCTACAGAGTCTACGTCCAAGAAAAGTATGCTTGATGTTATACCCGCATCAGTTCCGTTTGTTGACTCAGCCTTTACAGCAACTCTAAAATTCTTTGGGGAAAAAGCTGCGTTAGCCATTATTTACCTCCTTGTTTGCTAGAGGCAATTTTAACTTCCTCTACTTTGTCTTTTATATCTTCAGGAACTACACCTAGTTCCACACTTTTGCCTTGATTTAAGGCAACCCAATTATCGTAGTCTAATCCACAATAGTTGTTCATAGATGATAATTTTTCGCCTTCTATTAATTTAACTTTCATTTAATCTCCTAATTTACTCGTGATGAAGGCATTTAAATTCCCAATCTACAACGTATGCCTCTGAATCTTCCTCTGAATCTAATTCTGTAGACTCAAATCTGCAGTTTATAATATTAGACCCATCAGCTAAATCCATTTCAATATTATTCTGTATAAGTTTTTTTAATCTTGAGACTTGTCTTAGTATGTGGTCTAGTGCCGTTTCATTCACATTAGCCTCATTAAATGCAAACCTTACATTTATCGTATACTCTCTTACTTCTGAACCTACAAAATACTCAATAAGGTCGTCTGAAACGGGTGTAAGTTGAACGGATTGATTTACTCCTTTAGGTACAACTTTCCCTTTATAGACAGGTAAAGCACCTTTAAATTCAGACTCAAGAGTTGATTCTAACTTGTCTAAAATATTCTTCCAATTATTGTCGAAATTTACTGCCATTTTTTAATTTTTCCAAATTTACTAGCGTCTTGTCATTCTAACAGAGTTTATAGCAGAATTATCAACTTCTTCAAATAATCCTGATACCTCTACTTCCCACTCATCGTTGAGAGCCGCAACAGTATCATCTGCTGCTCCCGAAAATCTAATTTCTAATCCTGATGCAAGCGGCTGATAATCTCCCGTTATTCTCTCGCTCGTAATAACTTCGTCAGCTTTTAAGGAGTCTACATCTTTTATAAATACTGAATATCTAGCAGTACCAATTACCCCTGCAGTAGTTATAATTACTTTTATTAAATCCCATTCGCCGTAGTAATTTCCTCTTGTATCTACAGGTCTTATTTTTCCTGATGTATATGTAACATCTCTGATAATACCCTTTGAAGAATCTCCTGTTGTCTGCCAAGACAATGCCGCACTTCCTTTATTTAAAGAATCTATATTACCCATAGCATCTTCCATAAGTGCTGTAGCAATTTCTGAGGTTGGGTCATGAGCCCTAATGAGAAATGTAGCTGCGATAAGTGCAGTTGTTCTTATAATAATATAATCATAATTTCCTGATTTATCTTTAAATTGTTCTTTTGGTAGATTTGGGTCAAGTTTTGCATCTAAAAATCTACTAGCGTTTGCAAGTATTCTATCTATTAATGTTGTAAAATCTTCTCCTGCCTCCATAAGCATATCATTTGGGTTTTTAGAAGAGTGAAAAACTTGTACGGAATCTGTGCTTGCAGAATAATTATATTCAAAATTAGCATTAGGAGTATCAGAAACAGATGTTCCTTCTATCCCATCAAAAAACAATAAAGTAATAAGACCCGTATTATTTGCTTGATAAAGATTAGTTGTGTCTGTTGTATCAAATCCATACAAAGGTCTTTTTGTATCAAATGAATCTACTTGTGGAAATACGTCTTTTAATTCTCTGTGTGTGCAATAAGTTGGGGCTGTTGCCATTATTTACCTCTCATCTTTCTTCT
>MDSY01049660.1_pt1 | contig 13002 bp, 10 predicted proteins | sample 811131 | NCBI WGS metagenome assembly MDSY01 (sample SAMN05326643, study PRJNA326480) | marine metagenome | isolation source: seawater | place: Atlantic Ocean: South West | collected 2010
GTATTAGAATCTTTTTAGTAATCGGTCCAATATTGTTAAAATTCAGCATTAACCTAATTTCTTAATAATTTCTTCAGCAGTAAAGTTAAAAAATGTTGATTTACCTGATGGGTTGATGAACGGAGAATCACATTGAAAAAGTTGTTTTAACAGTTCTTTCATTTCAGCATCTTCCATCTTATCACCTTTTTTAATGGCTATGTTTTTAGTTAAACCTTTAATAAGAGCTTCCCTTTTATTTAAATTTACATCGTCACCATTAATTTTAAATTGTTCAATTAACTCCTCAATTAATTGGGTGGCATTTAATTCATGTAAGTCTGCAGGCAATCCATTAACAATAAAGTCATTTGGTCCAAATTCATTTATATCAATTCCCATTTGTTGCAATTCAGGAAGAACGCTTTTAAGCATTTCAGCATCGGCTGCTTGCAAAGAAATTGATTCTGGAAAAAGTAATTGTTGAGAAGCATTTTTTTGATCTTTTAATGCACGCATAAAATATTCATACAAAACACGTTCATGAGCCCTCCGCTGATCAACAAATATTAGTTTTCCGTTGTAAACAGTCTGTATGAACTGATTATATAATTGCTTAGAAAATAAAAATTCTTCTTGATTTTCATCTTCAATAAGTTGTTTTGTTTCATGTTCTTCTTCAAACTCAATTTCACCGAATAGATCATTAAAGTTTTCATTTTTTAGATCTTTTTCTCCTTCATAAAGGTTTTTCCAGTCAAAGGAGGCATTCGAAGAACTTGAATTGAATGAAGAACCTGATTTCCAATTGCTAACATTTGATTTTGTGTGTTTCTCTTCTTCTTGATCAAAAGGATTAAAGCTATGATTAACTTGGATTTTGGGTTCTGAGATAGGTTTATTACTGGAGGGATCGTATGTGTTGAATAAAGTCTCTTGTTCAAAATCTAGTGTAGGAGCGACTTTAAATTTATTCAAGCTTTGTTTCGTTGCTGCCCGAAGTATAGCATATATAGATTTTTCATCACCAAACTTAATTTCAGTTTTGGTAGGATGAATATTAATATCAACTTCTGCTGGGTCAATTTCTAATTGAATAAAATAAGTGGGAAATGCTTTTGGTGGTAGCAATTCACTCATTGCTTGGGTGATAGCATGATTTAAATAACTGTTTTTTATGAATCGTTTATTGACAAAGAAAAACTGCTCGCCTCGTGTTTTTTTAGCAAATTCAGGTTTTCCAATAAATCCTGATACTCCAACTATATCAGTATCTTCATTAATAGGTACCAGTTTTTCATCAAATGATTTTCCGAAAATTGCAACAATCCTTTGTCTGAAATTCCCCCTTATTAAATGGTACACCTCAGAGTCGTTATTAACAAAAATAAACGTTATTTCAGGATGGATTAAAGCAACCCGCTGAAATTCATCAATTATATGACGCGTTTCAACAGAGTTAGATTTTAAGAATTTCCTCCTTGCTGGAATATTAAAAAATAAATTCTTTACACTTATTGAAGTACCTTGTTTGGTTGATGAAGGTTCTTGAATGGTAATTTTACTGCCTTCATTAACTAAATGAAAACCTAATTCATCCTTTGCTCGTCGTGTTTTCATTTCAACGTGAGCAACAGCACAAATAGATGCTAAAGCCTCGCCTCTAAACCCTTTTGTACAAAGCGAAAATAGATCATGTGCCGTATTGATTTTAGAAGTAGCATGACGTTCGAAGCTCATTCGAGCATCTTGCTCAGTCATTCCGCAACCATTATCAATTACCTGAATAAGTGTTTTTCCAGCATCTTTTATAATTAATTCGACAACGTCAGCTCCAGAGTCAATAGAGTTTTCCATTAGTTCTTTCACAACGCTTGCAGGCCTCTGTATTACTTCACCGGCGGCAATTTGATTTGCTACAGCGTCAGGTAAAAGGTTTATAACGTTCTCCATTAATTGAGCTCTTTTAAAAATTCTTCAATTTTATCAACGAAAAGAATTAAAATAACAATAATTATTGCTAGCACAATAGCCTTTATTTTCATTCTTTGTATTCCGGCTTTTTTTAAATCGGCAAAAGGAATCCTATCGTATCGGCCATACATCTCGCCAGAGTATTTTTTTTTTCTAAAAGAAATTCTTTCAGGGTTTTTCTTTCTATCCTTATTCCCCTCGTATCGAGGTTTGTAGTTGAACTGCTTAGGTTTCCTATTTGAAAAGAATGAAATCATTGGTGTAAAGGTAAAAAACCATAACGGTTTGGGCGCGTTTAATAAGCACCTACTTGTTCACGTTTAATTAACAATATTACGGTTGAAAAGCTAATTTATATATAAATTGACTGTAAAAACGGCAAAAATAAGTACTGACTTAATAATGTTTTTCATGAGTTGAATTACTGACCAAATTCCAAAACAATTTTTAAAGTTTTGCTTTTAATTAAATAAGTTGTCAAAACGTATTTGTATTTGTATTGATAGTCAAGTGCTTAAGTTCTGAAGGCTGTTTTTTATGAAGAGCTTTTTTTTTAAGAAAAAATCACAAGAAATTGTGTTTTTGTTCGAAATGAAAAGCTTAAATTTGAGCATTCTAAAAATTGAAAACCAAAAAAATATGAATCTTCACGAATATCAAGGAAAATCAATTCTAAGTAAATACGGAGTAGGAATACAAAGAGGAGAAGTTATCGACTCAGTTGAAAATGCAGAATCTGTAGCTAAAAAGTTAACTGAAGAAACCGGAACAGAATGGTACGTTATAAAAGCGCAAATTCATGCTGGAGGTAGAGGTAAAGGTACTGTTGAAGAAACAGGTTCTCATGGTGTTGTTTTAGCAAAAGGGTTAGATAAAGTTGAAGATACTGTTAAAGGTATTTTAGGAGGTCACCTAGAAACAGCTCAAACAAATGGGAAAGGAAAAAAAGTTAATAAAGTATTAATCGCAGAGGATGTTTACTATCCAGGAGAAAGTGACATATCTGAGATTTACATGTCTGTTTTATTAGATAGAGAATCAGGACAAAACGTTATAGTATATTCTACTGAGGGAGGTATGGATATCGAAACTGTTGCTGAGAATACACCAGAATTAATTTTCAAGGAAAAAGTTGATCCTGCATTAGGTTTACAAGGTTTCCAAGCAAGAAAAATAGCCTTTAATTTAGGTTTGTCAGGAGCTGCTTTTAAAGCAATGGCTAAATTTGTAGGTTCTTTATACGCTGCGTACGTTGGATGTGATGCATCAATGTTTGAAATAAACCCAGTGCTTAAAACTTCGGATGATAAAGTAATCGCCGTTGATGCTAAAGTTACTTTAGATGATAACGCTTTATACCGTCACAAAGAATATGCAGAAATGAGAGATGAGTCTGAGGAAGACCCAACTGAAGTTGAAGCGAAAGCTGTTGAATTAAACTACGTTAAATTAGATGGTAACGTTGGTTGTATGGTAAATGGAGCTGGATTAGCAATGGCCACTATGGATATTATTAAGTTTTCTGGTGGTGAGCCAGCTAACTTCTTAGATGTTGGTGGTACTGCAAATGCTGAAAGAGTTGAGAAAGCTTTCAAAATCATTTTAAAAGATCCTAAGGTAAAAGCTATTTTAGTTAATATTTTTGGTGGTATTGTAAGATGTGATAGAGTTGCTCAAGGTATTGTTGACGCTTATAAAAACATTGGAAACATTCCAGTTCCTTTAATTGTAAGATTACAAGGAACAAATGCTGAAGAAGCAAAAAAGTTAATTGATGAGTCTGGTTTGGATGTTCACTCTGTTGTTCAGTTACAAGAGGCTGCTGATAAAGTGACAGAAGTTTTAGCTTAATTAATGAGATGTTTTAACAAAAGCCACGGTACTTCCGTGGCTTTTGTTGTTTGTTAAAATCATGTTAAACTCCTTTTAAGAAAGGACATTTCTTCTATTTTTGTGTTATAATAAATGATTATGAGATTTTTAAATAAAATAGGTTTTCTTACAATTGCTGCAATAACGATTGTTGCTTTGAGTTCACTTAAGTACAAAAACACTGTTACTGATAGAACAATTGAGTTCAAAGTTGCTGACGCATATGGTGAAATACTTTATCAAAATATTTTTACAGATAAGGGTGAATTTATAAAGGGATTAAAGAAAAAAGGAAAGATTCCTCAATTTATCAGTTCGGTTGAATTCAATATAAAGAATGGTAATGATAGTTTAATTCATTGTGCTCGATTTATTGGTGATGTAGATTCACTAGATGGTCCAAGTGTTTTGACTGAAGATGCATCCTTTATTGGTCATAAAATTGAATTTTTAGTTAAAGATTCCCTCGGTAATTTACTAGAGTCATTAAGATTAGTTGCTGAAAATAAATCAAAAAACTGCAACTTTTTAACTGAAGGTGCAGCAGATAGTGCCAGCCTTATTGAATTAGTTTTAAGGGATAAAAAAGGAGATATTGCTTATACTTTAACCACTGATGAAAATACCCAGCTTAAACAAAGCATAATGGTTGATACTAAAGAACCTTTGTTGGGGCATAGATTCCAATTTAATGTTAAGAATTTGAATGATAGTATAGTTTATTTGGCAAGATATTTTGGTGATAATAAATATATAAAGGATACAATTCTAGTTGATGGAAAAGAGTCGTTTACGATTGAAGGTAAAGAAGCCATTGAGTGTGGTATTTATATGATTGTTAGAGAAAAGAGGAATAATTATTTTGAATTCCTAGTTAACGACCAAGGGTTTGTTGTTAATTCCGATACTGCTGATTTTATAAATGGGACAGAGTTTTTAGGTTCTGAGGATAACGAAAAACTTTATGAGTATTTCAGATATACAAACAAAAAAGGTAAGGAGCTTCAAGATTCAACGATAAGTCAGGAGGATAAATTTAATATTCATAATGAGATCGGAGCGTATAAAAAAGAGTTTATTAAAAAATACCCTGCAAATCCCATGTCAGTTGTTTTCTCAATTCAAGGAGAAGTTGAGGTTCCAAAAGAGTTGAAAGATTTAAAAGGAGATGAAGGTGATAAAGCAAGGTATTACTATTATATAGATCACTATTGGGATAAAGTTGATTTCAACAGTTCATGTTTATTAAGAACTCCAGTTTTTCATGGTTATTTACAAAGGTATTTCGATAAATGGGTTCCTCAACATTATGATTCTATTCCAAAATATGCAGATAAGGTGGTTAGTTTAGCTAAAGTAAATCCTGAAGTGTTTAAATATGTAGTTAATTATTTAACTTTTAAATGGGAATCAGGAAAAGAAAAAAGAATGTGTTGGGATAAAGTTTTTCATCATATGGCGAGAAGTTATTATTTAACGGAGCCTACAACCCAAACTCCTTGGGTTGAAGAAGGCCAAATGGCTAAGATTAGAACAAGAGCTCAGGACTTAGATTACTGTTTATGTGGTGAACTAGCTGTTAAACCTCAGATGATGTATCAAGGTAGTAAATACGGTGCTCCTGGAATGGATGATACTTTAATGAATAGAATAGATTTGCACGCCGTCCCTGCTGATTATATTATAATGTGGTTTTGGGATTCAGATTGTGGTCATTGTAAAAAACAGACTCCTAAACTTTGGGATGTTTATCAGAAATATAAAAGTCAAGGTAAAAGTATAGAAGTTTATGCCGTGAATATTGAGCAAGAAACCCCTAGTTATCTGGAATATTTAAGAGAACAAAAATATTCTTGGATAAACGTTCAAGACACTGCGCATCTAACAAAGTTTAGAGATTACTATGATATTTATTCTACTCCGGTCGCTTTTATTCTGGATAAAGAAAGAAAAATAATTGGAAAAAGAATTGATCCTCCGGCAATTGATAATTTTTTAGAGCAATTGTTTAGGATTGAAGAAGAAAAAAAGAATAAAAAGATATAATAATTAAGGGAGCAATTTGCTCCCTTTGTTATATTTGCATGAAAGACGAGGTATGAAAATAGCATTGTTAGGTTACGGGAAGATGGGTAGAGAGATTGAGCAAATAGCTCTTTCAAGAGGGAATGAAATAGTTTTAAAAATAGGAAAGGATAACTTGAATGACTTAACCGAGGATAATTTAAGTAAAGCTGATGTTGCAATTGAGTTCAGTACACCTCATACTGCTTACGAAAATATACAACTTTGTTTTAAGTCTAATGTGCCTGTTGTGGTTGGGACAACAGGATGGATAGACAAAATAGATAATTGCGTAAAGCAAACTGAAATGGGGAAGGGTTTATTTTATGCTTCTAATTTTAGTGTTGGGGTAAATATTTTTTTCGAATTAAATAAAAAGCTTTCTTCTTTAATGGCCCCATATAAAGATTATAAGGTTGAAATGGAAGAAGTTCATCATACTCAAAAGCTAGATGCGCCTAGTGGAACAGCTATTACTTTAGCTGAAGGAGTGATGGAAAACTTACCAAGAGTGAATTCTTGGGTAAATGAAACCTCAAGTAATGAAAATGAGATTGGTATAATTTCAAAACGAATTGAAAAGGTGCCAGGAACCCATATTGTTACTTATGAAAATGAGATTGATGAGATTTATATAAAGCACACTGCGCACAATCGAAAAGGCTTTGCGCTTGGTGCTGTTTTAGCTGCAGAGTTTATGAACGGTAAGGCTGGTTTCTTTGGAATGCAGGATCTTTTAGGTTTGTGATATTTTTTTAAATTAAAATATTACTTCAGAGCAACATTAAACTATTCACGCAAATAGTAAAATAAATACTTTAATAATAATAGAATTGGATATTATTGAATGTGGTTAATTAAAACAAAAGAAGCTCATTAAGCTCCTTTTTTAATCTTTAACAATAAGGAATTCCCAATAACAACAACATCTGAAAGAGCCATTGATAATGCTGCTATAAAAGGTTTTAAAAAACCAGCAGCTGCAAAGAAAATAGCAAATAAGTTGTAAAATAAAGCCCAAAAGAAATTTTGTTTAATCGTTCTATAAGTCTGTTTCCCTATTATTAATGCCGTTTTTAAAGCGCTCAAATTCTTATCTACCAATATTACCTCCGAACTATTGATTGCAATATCAGTAGCTGACCCAAATGATACTCCAACATGAGCAAGCGCTAGTGAAGGTGCATCATTTATTCCATCACCAACCATTACAACGTTGTAGTCTTTATTTAGTTTCTCAATGATTTTCAACTTTTCTTCAGGGGACTTTTCATAATAGTAATCGTCTAAATAAAGCTCTCTTGCAATCTCATCACAATTTTTTCTAAGGTCACCAGAAAGTAACATTGTTCTGTAACCATGGCTCTTAAGCCACATTATTGTTTCCTCGGCATCTTCTTTAGCCCTATCCTTTATCCATAATTCAGCAACAATAGATGTTCCATTAAATAACACTAAGTCGGAAGTTAAGGCTCTATTGGTAATTGTTTTTGCATGTTTATGAGATACAATTTGGTAGGTGTTTCCTTCATTGTCAGTACCTTTTACACCTTTTCCACGAATTTCAATAACATCTTGTAAGTATATTGGACCTACTTCTTTACTTAACGCTTTAACTAAAGATTCAGCAATAGGATGATTACTTTGCTGTTCTAGCGATAAGATTACTTGTTTGATTTTCTCCTCCGATTCCTTATAATGATTAAGCTTATTTAAAATGAATTCTCCTGTTGTTAAGGTTCCCGTTTTATCAAAAACTACTAGGTTAGCCTTGGCAAGTTTTTCTAAGGTCGTTCCCCCTTTTACTAAGACTCCCTTTTTTGCAAGTTTTCCAATGCCAACTATTACTGCTGTAGGAGCAGCAAGACCCATTGCGCATGGGCAACTTACGACTAAAACAGCTATACTTCTCATAATGGCGCTTTGTAAGCTCACATCTGGATTGAAATAGGTAAATAAAAATGTACAAAGAGATATACCGATTACAATAGGAACGAAAACATTACTTATTTTATCGCCAGTTTTTTGAATAGTAGGTTTTTGATTTTGAGCTTCTTTTACAAGATCGATTATCTTATCAATCGTAGTGCTTCCAAACACTTCGGTAACCCTAACTAAAGCCGATCCCGAAATCACAGTGGTTCCTGAGAAAACTTCTGTCAGTGTGTTTTTATATAAAGGAATACTTTCCCCAGTAATTATAGCTTCATCTAACTCTAATTCTCCTGAGGCTATAATTCCATCAATAGGTAGTCTATCACCCGTGTTAATTCTGATGAACTCACCTGCTTTAAGATCAGAAATATCGACCTTTTCAATAATATCTCCATTTGTCACACGTCTGGCCATTCGAGGTCTAAGTTCCTCTAGTTCTTTTAAAGAGGAAGTCGTTTTTTTTATAGCTTTTAATTCAAGAACGTTACCCAAAAGGACAAGTGTGATAATTGAAGCTGTCGTCTCAAAAAACAGATAATCATGTTCATCACCTATTATAAATGTTCCATAACAACTGTAGGCAAAAGCAGCGAGGAATCCAGTTGAAACAAGTACATCCATATTAGGTATTCCTGCTTTTAAACCAAAATATGCGCTTTTCAAAAAGTGAATTCCGCCAGTTAATAAAACAGGAATAGTCAAACTTAATTGTATGATAGGATTATTTAAAAAGGAGTCTTTTGCAACAAACATATGAGCAAGAAGAGGCAGCGTAAATGATGCTGAGATGTAAAAAAGGATTGATATTTTCGAGTTGTTATTCTCTTTATCAAGTCCAATAACTTTAAAACCATTTTTTTGTATTGATTTTTTGACCTTATTAAGGTCGATATTTCCTCTGAATTCAACCTCCCCTGAACCAAAATTTACATTTATTTCTGAAGCTCCAACCTTCTTGATTGCTCTTTCAACCGAGGATGCACAATTAGAGCAAGTCATTCCTTCAATCTTTAACTTGTGCTTTTTGTAATTCATTTGTTAAAGTTACAAATTAGCTTTTAATAGAAATTTTGGTGGTAAGAAAAGTTTTTTACTATCTTTGCACCGATAAATGGCGATGTTAGCTCAGTTGGTTAGAGCACTGGTTTGTGGTACCAGGGGTCGTGGGTTCGAACCCCATACTTCGCCCTTGAAGCGGATCTTTTGATCCGCTTTTTTTATGCCTGAGGATGGGCCTTGTGTGTTTACAGGAAAGACCGCAATATACTACGGTTCCAAAGAATACTTCGATGATCAAAAAGGACATACGCTGCTTCAAAATCAACCTTTATCGATTTGCGATAAAGCCTCTGTAGCACCAGGTGATTTAGGAAAGAAAATATTTATATTTCTGATTCTACTTTTTTTATGACGGTGGAGGTTGTTGTTGAAAATTAATTTTTAAGTTAGGGATAAGCGCACATTTTTGTTTAAAAAACTTTTGGATATTAGCTCTTCTAGCTAGGATTTCATTTGACAGTAGATTATATTTGTATCCCAAATTTATTTTTATGGAAATTCGTCACGATTGGAAATATGATGAGGTGAGTGCATTATATGACATGCCACTTTTAGACTTAGTTTATAAGGCTGCTGGTGTTCACAGGCAATTTCATGATTCGAAACAAGTTCAAATTTCTTCATTAGTATCTATCAAAACAGGTGGTTGTCCTGAGGATTGTTCTTACTGTCCGCAAGCTGCACGCTACTCAACAGATGTTGAAGCTGAAAAGTTAATGCAACCAGATGATGTCATAGCTCAGGCTAAAAAAGCAAAGGATGGTGGAGCTTCAAGAATGTGTTTAGGAGCTGCATGGAGAGAGGTTAAAGATAACCGCGATTTTGATAACGTACTAGAAATGGTACGCGGAATCAATGAAATGGATATGGAGGTTTGTTGTACTTTAGGTATGCTTAACGACGAGCAAGCTCAAAGGTTAAAAGATGCAGGGCTTTACGCTTACAACCACAATATAGATACTTCAGAAGAAAAATATGAAGAGATTATTTCTACAAGAACTTTTGATGACCGTTTAGATACTCACAAGTCAGTTAGGAAAGCAGGTGTCACATTATGCTCAGGAGGTATTATTGGTTTAGGAGAAGAAAAAAAAGATAGGGTGAGTATGTTAATTACACTTGCAAATTATGCCAAGCATCCTGAATCTGTACCAATTAATACTTTAGTCCCTGTTCCAGGAACTCCTTTAGCTGATAATGAAAAAGTTCCATCTTGGGATTTAATTAAAATGGTTTCAATTGCAAGAATAATGATGCCCGAAAGTGCTGTAAGACTTTCAGCAGGAAGATTAGAACTATCCGATGAAGCTCAAGCCATGTGTTTTATGGCGGGTGCTAATTCTATTTTTGCAGGGGAGACTTTGTTAACGACAGATAATCCAGAATTTAAGGCAGATAAAATTTTATTTAAAAATCTTGGTATTGAACCAAAAGTTCCGTTTGAGGATGGTGCTCAACCTATTGTTAATCATAGGTATAAGGAGGGTTCAGCTAAAGCTAAGATGGAAGCTAGGGTCAAGGCATGGAAAAAAGAAATGGCGGCTAAATAGTTAGTTAGTTTTATTGTTATGAAATTCAAAAAACAAAAGCATTTGTTGACTCAAAGAGAGAAAGCAAATGCTTTTCGATTTTTAAGTAAGCCTGAAAATCTAATTGACTTCTGTTCAAACGATTATTTAGGTTTAGCTCAACGTGGCGAAAAATTCGTTGGAAATCAAACAAAAGGTAGCGGTGGCTCAAGATTGTTAGCTGGTAACTATTCTGAAATAGAAAATTTTGAATCTTTCTTAGCTGATTTTCATCACTCGGATACGGCCTTGATGTTTAATTCTGGTTACAACGCAAATATTGGCTTTTTTTCAGTTGTTCCTCAAAAGGGAGATACTATTTTATATGATGAATTAATTCATGCCTCTATTAAGGATGGTATGAGATTGTCATTTGCCAAATCTTATTCATTCAAGCATAATAATATTGAAGATCTTAAAAGGAGACTAAGCCATACAGAAGGTGATATTTATGTTGCTGTGGAAAGTGTTTATTCGATGGACGGTGATTCTGCTCCCTTAAATGAATTAGCAAGCTTTTGTGAGGATGAAGGATTGATATTAGTAGTTGATGAAGCCCATGGCGTTGGTGTTTTTGGTGATAATGGAGAAGGATTAGTCCATGCTTTAGGCTTGGAAAATAAGGTCCCTGTTAGAATTGTAACTTTTGGAAAAGCGATAGGCGCCCATGGAGCAGCAATATTATCTAGCCAATTAATAAAAGATTTCTTGATAAATTTCTGTAGAAGTTTTATTTATACAACTGCTTTACCTCCTTATTCGATAAAGTCTTTGGATGGAAGTTATTCTATTTTAAAGAATGAAAGATTAAACCAAGTTTTATTTGAGAAAATAAAACTTTTTAAAGCTCAATTCTCTATTGAATATTTGAGTTTTTTAATAGAAAGTAATTCTTCAATTCAATGTATTTTGTTTTCTGGTAATGAAACGGTTAAAGATGTCTCTTGTGGTCTAGTTAGGGCGGGTTTTGATGTTCGCCCAGTAATGAGTCCAACAGTTAGAAAAGGAGAGGAGCGTATAAGAATATGTTTGCATGTTTTTAACTCAAATGAAGAAGTAATTAGTCTTGCAAATGCAATTAAAGTTCAAATCGCTCAAGCGAGAAATTAAATTGACGGCATTATTGTCTGTTCCAATTAGTTTGGGTCAATTAGGTCATGTTCTCACAGGCGTTGCTGACTATACAATGTTGGGTCATACGAAGCCATTAGATATGGCTGGAGCCACTTTTGCTACTTCGGTTTTCTTCCCAATTATGATTTTAGGTTTAGGATTTGGTTTAGGGTTGACACCTATAGTAGCCAAGGCGAATGGGGCAAAGGATTGGGTTAAACTTAAAGCTTTATTTAAGACAAATTTAAAAATAAACTTACTTTCTGGGCTAGGTTTATTTGGTTTTTTATTGTGGTTAGGTGGCCATTTAGATTGGTTTAATCAGCCAGAAGATGTTTTAAATTCCTGTCAGAATTATTTTTTACTTATTTCTATATCAATTGTTCCGATAATGGTTTTTCAGGCCTTAAAAACTTTTTTAGAAGGTTTAAAGGACACATTAACTCCAATGATAATATCGTTGCTCTCAAACGTCTTAAATGTGTTTTTAAACTATCTTTTTATTTTTGACCATGGATCATTTGGAGGGATGGGAATTGAAGGTGCTGGATGGGCAACTCTAATATCAAGAGTATTCATGGTTGTAGTTTTTATGGGGGTTTATCTTTGGCGAAAAAACCTAAGGGAAATATTACTTTCATCGATTAATAGAATTTTTGATTTTCAGTATTTGAAAGAAATCATCAATATCGGATTACCTATTTCTGTGTACATGTTTTTCGAGGTTACTGCATTCTCAGCAGCAACCTTCATGATGGGGTGGATAAGTGATGATCATATTTCAGCACATCAAGCAGCGCTATCTTTAGCCTCTATTTCCTTTGTTATTTGCATGGGTGTTGGAAATGCAGGTAGTATTCGTTCCGCAACATATGTGGGCGAAAATCGTTTACGGAAAGTAAAAGGAGTAGTTATATCGGTTGTGGCAATTTCATTGTTTTTAAGTTTAATAGCTGCTGTTTTGTTTTTAACTTTTAAGGATACCTTGCCGTTAATTTTTGTAAATGCAGAAGAAACACAAATCATAAAATTAAGCTCTGTCATGTTGCTCTATGCAGCATTGTTTCAATTTTCTGATGGACTCCAAGTAGTCTTTCAGGGACTTCTTCAAGGAATTGGGGATGTGAAAATACCTTCTTTTATAGCTGTTGCATCATATTGGTTAGTTGGTTTGCCTGTCGGTTATTATCTAACATTTAATACAGAAGTAGGTTATCCTGGAGTATGGATTGGATTATCATTGGGATTAACAATTTCTGCAATTCTTCAAATAACCCGCTACAAATATTCTTTTAGAAATTTAATAAATAGGATGTGATTTTGTAATTAATTAGTGATTGATATTACTTAATATTAAGACTTGAAAGTATGCTTTCAAGAGCTGTGTTATGTGAAATATTGTTTGAAAATTGTGTTATATTTGCACTTTTAGTAAATA
>MDSY01072655.1_pt1 | contig 13002 bp, 9 predicted proteins | sample 811131 | NCBI WGS metagenome assembly MDSY01 (sample SAMN05326643, study PRJNA326480) | marine metagenome | isolation source: seawater | place: Atlantic Ocean: South West | collected 2010
CAAACCGGTGAGGGGAAAGATCCGCAACATCATTCGAATAAGCATCTGTTTCACCAACTGATAACCGATCCTCAACTAGGGAAATACGAATGCGTTCTTACGGAAGAGGAATTTAGCAACACCGAAAGGAAAAAAAATAATAACGAAGATGGAAATATTAACACGAGTCGACGACGACAGTTATCGATCATCGAAGCGAAGACGAAGACAGTAGTTGCACGATGTTTAAATTTGGACGACGAGAAGGAGAGATTGGTCATCGAAACGTTTTTCGCGGAACGTTTAGAAACTGCAAATACGCAAAACGGAATACCGAAACTCGTCTTCGCGGACGGTATTAGCTTTGCAAATGTGGGCGGAAAAGCTAAGGAACACGTTCTACACATAATCACAAAGTCAACGGCCAGAGAAGTGTACGAGAGAATCAAAGTGAGTAGCGATAGCAGTAATAGCGATAGTAGTCTAGAAGAGTTTATGATGCGGTTCAGGGCGAATATAATTGTCGATGATACAACTTCTGGGGGTGACCCGTGGAAAGAATTCGATTGGTGTGGAAAGAAAGTACGAATTGGCGACGTAGTCCTGAATATAAACGAGCCTACTATCAGATGTCCTTCTACCAGAGTAGTTGCGAATAATCGCGGAGAAGTTGACGAAGTCATACAACCGGATGTACAAATTAGAACTCATTTTCCGGACGTCGAAGGGTCCATTTTTGGCCGCGAGAAAATTAAATTGAGTGACAAAGGCAGTTATTTCGGGCTATATGCGAGTTGTATAAAAGGTGGATCGATTCGAGTAGGCGACGCACTCACTTTTGTATGATAACAAGTACAAGCGTACACACATAAGGGAACTTTATCTCACTAGTAAAATCTAAATATCTTCTAAAATAAACTTGCCGATGCGATGCGAATGCGTTTCTTCTTGTGATTTCTTCTCGTCTCCAGAAACGAAACGAAGTCGCTGCGAGTGAAATTGCATGAGCGAAGATCTGTGGCCGACGGATACGACCGTGTACTTCTCTGCCGCTAATAACTCGTACATCTTTTTCTCGCTTACTTCGTCCAAAGCGGACGTCGCTTCGTCCAAGAAAACAATCGTAGGTTTGGGCTTCTGGTATAATAATCGTGCAAACGCTATTCTTTGCTGCTCACCTACGCTGAGAACATCCGTCCATTCGATAGAATCGTCGTCAAAAGTATCTCCCATTCGCGAAGCGAGATCACCTAAACCTACAGAATCTAGCAAATTTTGCAAATGCGCATTTTCTTCCACGAGCGCATCGTTTATTTTCATCCTATTCTTCTTCGATAGCGCATTTGCGTTGTCGTCCTCTTCGTTCTCATCGACGTCGAGAACGCCTTTTGGAAACGTGAGCTGACTTCGTAGACTTCCAACCGGCATAAAAGGCACTTGCGGAAGGAAAAAGAACGAAGAGAAACGGGAAATGAGAATTTTTCCAGATCCGTTTTTCCAAAGTCCGGCTAAAACGCGAAGTAAAGAGCTTTTGCCACATCCCGAGGGACCGGTAATCACAACGCTTTCGTTTCGCACAATGTCGACGTTTAAATTCGTCCACAAAAGTTGCCCTCGATTCATTTCTCTCGATGGAGTGGAGACCGAAACGTTTTGCAACGATAACAAAAGGTTCGACGCCTCTCTACTGTCATCGAGAAAACTCCGCTCGATGACGTTGCTCTTTTCTCCATTCTTTTCTTCCGCGTCCCGTTCATGCCGTTCTAATAATATCAGAAAATGCTCGATCCGTTCGGACTCTGCAGCTAAACCGCTAAGTTGATCCAGTCGATTCACGATAATATTCAAAGCATTTTGAATCGTTCGGAATGCGTACGAACTCTGCGTTACGACACCAAATTCTACTTCACCTTTGAAATACAGCGGGGCTATGATCAAGTAAGGAAGACAAAACGTCGCAAACTCGTACGCGTTTGTGAACAAATCTAAATGTCTATTCCAAACAATCTTTTCCTTTTGAATTTTAATCACTTGTTGAAGTGTTCGTAATAATGTTTTCAGTTCTCTCTTCGCTCCTCTATACAAAGCGATGGACTCCGCATGCTCCCGTAATCTGACGAGAAAAAAACGCATGTTTGCTTCTTTCTTTAAGATCTCAAAGTGCAAATGCATCAATTTACCCCCAAACACTGCCGTCGTCACGTAGGTTCCAATCATAGAATACGCAAAGCAAAAGAATAAGAGTTTCGGTGAAATCTGGTATAAAACGGCGAAGAAGGCGCTCATGCTGAAAATTTTATGCACGATTGCTAACGTCAACGTCGTCATCGAATGAACGAAACCGCGAACGTCTTCACCAATTCTTTGATCTGGATTGTCTAAAGTAGTAACCGTAGCTTCTTTTTGAACATCACCTGATCCTTCATTATTCTGATTCGCTGTGGCTATCACGCTGTTATTGAACTTTAACGAGTAATAGTTGTCGTGTTCGCAATACATCGTCATCATCTTCTCCGTCATATATTTGCGCCAATGCAAAGCGCTCAAAGACTTCACGTAATCGTACAACGCGAACAAAGGAGCGGCAATCACGACAACATAAATATATCTCTGAATAGCGTTATAAAAACCGTCTTGATCTTTATTCGAGAGCGCAGTAGACATGTCTCTTTGAGCGTATGAAAACACGACGGAGAGACCAGTAGTCAACGCGCACGCCAAGACGCACGTCAACGCCAGCAATCGAGCCGTTTTCTTCCTCGTAGAATGCTTTCCGTAATACAGTTTTGCTATGCGAAACGCGCGTGAAATCGTCGGCTTTAAGCTCTTGTTGTTGTTGTTGTTTTTCTCTGTCAAAGAGGCAACCATATTCGTCGTCTCTTCTCTAGCTAGGTGAAATTCTTTCTCTTTTCAAACGCGCTCTCGGGTCGTCGTCAAATAAATCGATACTCTCTCTCTCTCTCTTTTCTCTACTCGCTCTTGGTAAAGAACCAACCTCTTCTTTTTTTGCTCCTCTCCTTCTTCTGCTTCTCGTGTTCCTTTAAAAACTTCGTGTACTTTTCTCCTCGCATCAACTCTTGTCCGTATTTCTCGTATTTCGTTTCCAAAGGTGTTTTCGTCTGTTGCTGCGAGTAAAGAAAGTACGCTCCGGCACCTGCGATCGTCCAACTTATTACCGCTTCTTTGGAGAAGAACGCTCGTTGAAGTAAGGACATATATTATTATTATTATTATTATTATTATTATTATGTGTTATTTACAACAGAGAGCGTGTGGTGATATGAATGAGGTAGTTGTGTGATGAAATGATGATCGAAACGTTTCAAAACAGACGAAAACACCTTCTTGTTCTCTGGGAAAATCACCTAATAAAATCATACACACATAGAATAACAATGAGGAGCCGACGAGGGTGGACGACTCTGCTGTTGCAAAACAGAAGGAGTTTTGCGTCGTGGAACGCGAAGAGTAATACCATTGATTCTTCGGCTCTTATTTATCTCGGAGCTGCTGGGAGTAACAGCAGCAGCAGCTCGAGTCTTTCTCATCATCATCATCAAAACCATCATCATCATCAAAACCATCATCATCATCATCTTCGAAAAGTGGGAAGGAGCAGACACTACGCGAGCGATGTATCGGAGGAACGAAAGCGCGCGAGAAATATAGGCATCAGTAAGTTCTTTGCTTTGTCGTTACTTTTATCTGGTCTCGTATTCGTCGTCGTCTGTTCGTTTCTGTCCGATCGATATCGATTCTTAGATATTCTCTCTCAGTAAAGAGAGAGCTGGCGGCCGTCGCGGGTGTGAGATACGACGACGCTTCGACTTTTGTCTTCCTTTTCTCCTCGTTCCTATAACTAGTGCGACGTGCACGTCATCACTCTCTCTCTCCCTGTACACGTGCGCGTATTCATCTAACTATAATCACCGTTTTCACGCAAAACAGGCGCACACATTGACTCTGGGAAAACAACCTTAACCGAGCGGATTTTGTTTTACACCGGACGGATAAACGAAATACACGAAGTGAGAGGGAAAGACGGCGTCGGGGCGAAAATGGATTCCATGGAACTTGAAAGAGAGAAAGGCATTACGATCCAATCTGCAGCGACTTACACAACGTGGAAGGATTCATCGATCAACATTATCGATACGCCAGGTCACGTTGATTTTACCATCGAAGTCGAACGCGCGCTGAGAGTATTGGACGGAGCGGTGTTGGTTTTGTGTTCAGTCGGTGGAGTGCAGTCGCAAAGTATTACCGTAGATAGACAAATGCGAAGATATAACGTGCCGAGATTATGCTTTATCAACAAATGCGATCGGGTCGGCGCGGATCCGTGGAAAGTGTTGAAACAGGTGAAGGATAAATTGCGATTGAATTGTGCCGCAGTGCAAATCCCGATCGGGTTGGAAGAGAAGCATGACGGGGTCGTGGATTTAGTCACCATGAAAGCGATTACGTTTCATGGACAACACGGAAATGACATTAAAGTGAGCGATGAGATACCGAGCGATTTAAAAGATTTAGCGAATGAAAAGCGAAAAGAGTTAATTGAAACTGTCTCGGGCGTAGATGACGATTTAGCAGAGATTTTTCTCATGGAAGAAGAACCGACGGTCGAGCAGTTGAAAGAGGCAATTCGACGGAGCGTGGTTTCGAATCAGTTTGCCCCAGTTTTCATGGGCTCGGCGTATAAAAATAGAGGCGTTCAGCTTTTGTTAGATGGCGTGGTGGATTATCTCCCGGCGCCGCACGAAGTAGAAAACATCGCTTTGGATTTGAATAAAGACGAAGAGCCTGTGAAGACAGTTTCTGACCCAAAAGCTCCGTTAGTTGGATTGGCATTTAAGTTGGAAGAAGGTAGATTTGGTCAGCTCACGTATTTGCGCATATATCAAGGCACAATTACAAAAGGTATGACAATTGTCAACACTCGAACAGGGAAGAAATTGAAGGTGCCTCGATTAGTACGCATGCATTCGGACGAAATGGAAGACGTAAAGGAATCTCAATCAGGAGAAATTGTCGCGCTCTTCGGTGTCGATTGTCAATCTGGAGATTCATTTACGGATGGAACTATTAATTATGCTATGACCTCCATGCGAGTGCCAGAACCGGTCATGTCATACGCAGTCGCACCAAAATCGAGAACTGATTCGTCAAACTTCTCAAAAGCTTTGTCTCGTTTTCAACGCGAAGATCCTACGTTCAAAGTTCACCAGGATGAAGAAAGTGCGCAAACTATTATATCTGGTATGGGTGAACTACACCTCGACATCTACGTTGAAAGAATGAAAAGAGAATACAAAGTCGACGTCGAGGTTGGGAACCCGAGAGTGAATTACCGGGAAGCGATTACCCAAAAAGCAGAGTTTGATTATTTACACAAGAAGCAATCTGGAGGGTCCGGTCAGTACGGTAGAGTTGTTGGATACATCGAGCCGATTGTTCAAGCTGACGAAGAGACCAGATCGACGGATGTTATTTTTGAAAACGGTATCGTAGGAAACGCTATTGCACCAGGATATATCGTAGGGGTCGAGAAAGGTTTCAAAGAAGCCGCCAACGGCGGTGGTTTGATCGGATATCCCGTTCAAGGTTTAAGAATTGTCCTTACGGACGGCGCTTCGCACGCCGTCGATAGTTCAGAATTGGCGTTTAAAATTGCCGCTTTAAACGCTTTCAAAGTCGCGTTTAAAAACGCGGGACCGAAAATATTAGAACCAATAATGAAAGTAGACGTGACAGTTCCGAACGAGTTTCAAGGTACGGTCATCGGCAACATTAATCAGAGAAAAGGCACGATTTTAGATTCAGTCGGCGAGAACGACGATGTCTGCGTTACGGCGTTGTTACCGTTGAGTAAGATGTTTGGCTACTCGACCGAGCTACGATCGATGACTCAAGGTAAGGGCGAATTTACCATGGAGTATTCCTCGCACTCGGCCGTCGACGCCGGGACGCAACAAGAATTGATGACGCAATTTAGCAAAAGTTCATAAATAATTCATTTTTAACAATTACAAACCGCATTACCAACACGCCTCTTACTGTACCTCGTAGAATAAAACATAAAGTGACTAACATTTACCGATTAGTTTCACCAACTCCGTCCCCGATAACCTCAAAATGAAACTCAAGCAAATGCGAAATCTCTTCAATTCTAGGAACGATAAAGTGCGGAATGTGTTCGCCTTCCAATGCACCTATATCATAACTTCTATTCGTATCCTCGACATCGATTAAAACCGTCACGCAACCGGCTCGATTTCCCGCGACTACATCATCTTTCGGCGAATCACCCACCATCATGACCTCCGATGGGTCGACGCCCCACACTTTGCATATGTGCAACAGCGAGTCCGGAGCCGGTTTATACGGCGTGAATTCTCGCGAACACACCGGGTGAAATGCTTTCATTAAAGTATCTGTCTCGCCATCTTTCCAGGCCACGTTATGAAAATGGTCCACCGACGTCTTCACATTCCGTGTCACCAAGCCTCTTGGAACGTTCATTTCGTCAAGTAACTTTGCTAACTTAACGGCCCCAGGCATCGCTTTCATACTTTTTAGCGCTTCTACTTCCATCTCGGCGATAATTTCGTACGATCTCTTCCTCCTCTCCTCGTCAAACTCGTCCACTTCTTTTAAGATATTGTTCGTTTTGCACCCGAGTCGACGCATCATCTCGTTAAAATCCAAATTCGGAACGGTTAACGTCCCATCCATATCGAAAATTAACCCTCGGATTTTCCTTTTCTCATTCTTTGTATCGTCTTTCGTCGGCGTTGTCGTTGTTGCCGCTGCGGAGGTCGCGGTTCTCGTTGTCGTCGTCATCTCTCGTCGAGGATTTAGTAGTTTTTTAGAAGAAGAAGACGCGACGGAGCGGAACGTATTCTTTGTTAAACTGGAGTGATGATGACAGTGGGAATTCGAGATGCAGAACGCGAATCTTCTCGTCGTGTTTACTGCGTGAAATCGAGAACCCGAGGCTTTGTGCACGCAGTGGCGAAGAAACATGCAGTGTGTGGATTTATTATGTCGCCTTGTGGACACGTCGATGTGTTCACTTTTGCAACTTACGCGACTGGCGCATGAATTTAGAGTAAAGTGACGCGGCGTAATGATTCATCATTCTGTGTGTTTCTCTCAATATTATAAAGAAAAGGGTTAGGTGATGGGTATGTATTATTTCAGTTTCTCTTCTCCTCTCTTTCTCGTGAATTCCGTATCAATATCCGCGCACTTTTGAACGCGAGTGCTTCTTCGCAGGTAACCACCGATGTATGTTTATTCGGAATCATCATCGCCCGAATCGTCGTCGTCGTCGTCGTCATCGTCAGATTCTTCGTCCAAGAACTCGATGAAACTTGCCGCTTGCTTTCGAACAGCCTTGGCAGTTTTCTCGTCGACGCCAAACTTTTTGGCCGAGCGAAGTTCTTCAAACCACTCGCGGATGTACTTCTCTTCGCACAAATCGAGCTCATATAAAGCGTTCAAAATAGCAGCAAAGATCTTGTACGCGTCAGTATTAGTTTCTGTGGCGTATAACTCGAAGGCGTTCAATAAACCTCTTTGTTTCTTCTCGTCGTCGCCGACAAACTTGGAGATAAACGCTTTCTTCTTCTTGAGTTGCACCGGCACCGGTTTTTCGTCGTCCAAAATCGCTTCGATCAAAAAGTAAACCTTCAATTCGTCCGAACCGACTCCTAATTTGTTGTTCAAAAACTCTAAAGTTTGATCGACGTCGTTTACTTTCGCCGCGTACGCGCGAAGTTTCGTGATTCGCTCGTCTTCTTCTTCAGATTCAGATTCCGACTCCTCATCCTCTTCCTCTTCTTCTTTCGTTTCTGTTAGCGACAATTGCGTCTTCAATTCCTTGGACACCGTAACCATTTCAGCAGCGTTACCCGTGAGCTGTTCTTCCGCTCTAGCTTTCGCAGCAGCCGCGGAGGTATCCGTCGCCCACTCGACGTCGCCGTCGTCGTCATCTCCCTTGGACTTTTTCTTCTTCTTTTTCTTCTCCTTGTCCGAAGATTCGTTTTGACTGCTCTGTTCGGCGAGTTTCTTTAACCTCTTCTCCTCTTTCTTCTTTCTTTTCTCCTCTGCCGCATCCAACTCTGCACCTTCATTTTCGCGTTCTTGTTCAGCACGTCTCAACTGCTTATCTTTTTTCTCCTTCGATTTGTCCTTTGGCGGCGGATTTTTGACGATGTAGTTGCACAGCTTGTGTCTCGGATCGCATTCGGACACGTGCCCGCACGCTTTGCACTTCATCGTGATCAACTCCGTTCTCTTATCGATAGAAAACACAGTCTCTGGATTTCCACACGAGAAGCACTGCACAAACTTCTTGATGAACACTTCCAAATGTTCCGCGAGTACTTTCGCGTCGTGCGCGCCGTTCACGATACACTTCCCATCCTTCTCTTCGTACTTTGTCAACGCCCCTAACTCAAAGCCAAACCATTTCAAAACGTACGTCGGTGGCCTCGCCAACGCTTTTGCGACGTCCACCAAGTTTACGACGTTGGTTTTAATCCCGTTCCCACGCCCTTCGATTCTTGACACGACCGCAGGCATTTTGTACCTATAAAACTGGTCCGATGCGTTCGACGCACCGATGTTGACGAGCGCCATTTTGTGGTTTATTTATTCACAACAAATACGGTTGGTGAAATGAAGTACTCTCTCTTGATAAACAGAGGAGGATGACTTCTGTGATGATGATGATGATAATAATTTATATCTTCTTCTTCTTCTGTCTGTCGAAGTCGTCTTCTGTTGATCATTCAAAAATCGGCGAAACAGAAGACCTCGGAAGAAAGAAGAAGAATTTTTTTAATCTCTCGACGACTTCTTTATCAAAGAAAGACGACCGAACGTTGTTGTCTTTTTCCGATGATGATGATGACGAGAGATGCTGTTTTCTTGCGGCATGCACTTTATTATGTCTTCTCTTTATGTGGTGATCTCTAGAAAGAAAGAAATAAGAAAGTGTGTTTGATCATATGCGTGTTCTGCGTAAAAAACAATAATGACGACTCTAGACATCTTCTTTTTCTTCTTCTTCTTCTCTCTGAACCCCAAAAATCAAGTAAAATTTTTCGAAAACAAAAAACATCCGAGAGAGAGAAAAAAAAAAGTTGTTACAAAAAAGAGGTTGTATCAAAACAACACGCAAAGAGATCACCACCCCCGAAGAAGAAGAGGCGTTTTGGCGGTGGAGGCGTCCTTGTTCTCCTTCTCTTTTTCTCTTTCGATCGTCGTCGTTTCCGATCTGTTTTATTTAAAGATACGAGCGAAGAAGAGAAACTTTGAATCATCATCATGAGCGCATCATCATCATCATCAACTACATCCTCGGCTTCTTCGCAAAATTCGACTCCATCATCATCATCATCATCGACGACAAAACCAACAACTGCTGCTACCACCACCACCTCTCGCCCCTCGCGTTCTCCGTTCGGTGGTCGATTTATGTTGAACAACAACAAGAAGAAAACAACGTCGTCGACACCATTGAAAGCAGCGACGAACAAAGGAATGCGCGCGGCGTCTTTACATCCGTTGAAGACGTCTTTGCACAAATCGTTCTTTTCGCAAGACGTGTCCTCGTCGACGACTATTGAAGGCACCGTTCGACAACATCCGTCGCAAACGTCCACACCGTTTTCGTTTCAAATGCCCTCGGGATTGGCACGATCGCAACAAGTGCACATGCTGCAACGGTTTTTGAATCTCCCCGCGTTACCGTCGTACATCAAAAACGAAGGAGGGTTCGTGTTGGATCGAGTGGTCACGCAGTTTGGAGGTAACGAGTGGTGGTCAACCGCGACGCTACGCATTCGCGCGCAGAGGATGTGGAACACGAGAGAAACGGTAGACGGGAAACCACATCGAGCGATGATGTTACCGAGCATGTACGGGTTAGGCGCGAAGGTTCGTATTGGCGTTTTTGAAAAGACGACGTTGAAAGGGGTGGTAGAGATGAAGTCTTTGACGAGGTTGGTGCGAAAGTTTATTTTACCGGCGAGCGCGGATGAGAACATTTTGTCGGGTAAAACAAATCGTAAAAATAGCGCAGGGAACACGAACAATAATTCAGACTTATCCAAAATTTACTCCATTTTAGATGGAAGCATGGAAAGAAGAACGGAGGAGGAAAGAGACGCGGAGCGAGCGAATAGAGCGCCGACGAGCTGTAGGATTACGTTGACGAGTAAAATTTTACCCGGGCACACGATGAGTTGCGACTTGAGTTCTGGAGAAAAGTATCAAGTCGATGATGGTTACATCGATGGACCAACAGTCGCACAAGCCTCGATAAGTTCTCGCGGACGTCGACAGGTGCATTATAAAGCGGGTGTTAGCCAGATTTTAGATAAGCATTTACCAGAGTTTGAAGCAAAGGTGGTTAAAAACAAAGGAGCTGGGACGACGTCGTCGTCTTCGTCTCGCGCTAAAAAATTTCAGAAACCGCCAAGACGAGAAGCGCGGGCGGGTGTTTCTGTAGAAGAGCAAGTGATGGTTTGGAAAGGAAAGCGTCGGAGAAAGAAAAAATCGGGCAACAGCTTGGCGACAACGACAGCGAGTAGTTATTCCGCGTTGCCGCAAATGCCAAACTTAACGTTTGGATTTATAGCGGGGGTCATTGGACGATGGAATTTAGATGGGAGACACATCATCGGAAGATCATCGTCAAAGTCGCGAAGACGCATGAGAAAGAAACAGGGCAAAGGCGATACGTCTATGAATAGAACCATAGACGACTCCATATTATCGACCGAAGATGACGACGACGATGACGACGACGATTTTTATAACGATCGAACCGTGGACGCCTCGACGAATTCCGCGCTCGATAACGCAAGTAACGCCCTTCCGCCGCTGAAATGCGAGTTGCATAATTTTCTTAGCGCATCGATGCACTTTCAAATCGGTTCATTTTCAAGAGCCATCTTAGATTTAACGAGTATAGACGTGCGAGTTGATGTAGGAGCGCGCCAAGAACAACCAAACGCACTGGCATTGCGAGACTCAAATTTTGGATACATGATTCCCGAGAATTTCGATAAAAATTCAAAGGAAAACGCACAAGACAACGTTGGAAAGAGAATTGCAACTCGGGCGCAAAAGTTTTTAACCATGGACGGTCTTTTAGTTCCCGATCCATCGTCTGTGACTGTATCTTTGTGTCAACAAATTTTGGGACCGATCACGTTCAAAGGAGAAATCCGCGCCTCTGGGGGAGATACGCTGAATGCGTTGCGCGTAGGCGCGAAGAAATTGACCGAACGCAAGTCTTTGCAAGAGTGCAGAGATGAAGCGAGCAAAGAATTGAAAAACCCAGAGATTATTTATGGCGTAGACTGTCCTTTGCCACCGGCGTTAGGCACGGCGAGATTAGTCGGGTGGTACAACGTGAATAGGCAGGAAGCCTTTGTGGAATGTAGACTTTTCGATATGTAAAAACGTAGTAAGATTCAATAAAAAGCGTATAATACTTACATGTACAACAACAAGTGGTTCTTCTAAATTATACTATCTATGCATACACACATAATTCGTGCTTCCGGCCGCTACGACTTTGGCATTAACTTGGCTAATTCTTTCGCTAACTCTTCCATGCCTGTCCCGTCTACGGCCGAAGTGGCCAATATTTTCACCGGTTTACTTCCAACTCTTTCTTCGTCCATACTTTCCACGCTTTCAATGAGCTCAGGAACGCGCAATTTCGCCCATTCGACGTCACATTTGTTGAAACACAAAACGTGCGGTCGTATGACATACTCTGGATTATACAAACGAAGTTCCTCTCGCACGGTGGCATAGTCTCCCGCAGGATCTTGCGAACTCGCATCGACGACGCACACCATCGCGTTCGTTCTCCTTAAGTGTCTGAGAAATGCACGTCCTAATCCTTTTCCTTTGTGCGCGCCGGCTATTAAACCGGGCAAATCAGCAATCGTTGGCGTTTGACTTTTAATTTTTGCATCGCTCGATTCCAACAACTCTCCGTTATCAGCCATTTTTAAAAGTTTTTCAAGCTCATCCTCTTCGTCTTTCTGCGTGTTGACGACGCCAAGATTCGGCATCAACGTCGTGAACGGATAATTAGCAATCTCTGGCGATGCTTTCGTGATTGCTTTTAAGATTGACGATTTTCCCGCGTTTGGAAGACCTACCAATCCTATATCCGCGACCACTCGCATCAACAACTCGATTTGCATAGTCCCCCCGTCTTCACCTTTCGTCGCCTCCCACGCCTTTGATTCAACTTCAACCGTTGATATTTCGAAATCATCCGCGTATCCTTCTTTCTTTGTTCTTCCTCCTAAACCCATGCTTTCGCTTCCCGCAACCTTTTCTGCTCGTCTGGCTGCTAAACCTCCGTTCCCACCTCTCGCTATCAAAACTCTTTCTCCCGGTTGCGTCAAATCCGCAATCAACTCCCCACTCCGTTTCTTTCGTATCACGGTTCCCGGTGGCACTTTGATGCACAGTGGTTCCATTTCCGGCGCGACTCTGTGTCGTTCTCTCCCTGGCTTCGCGTATTCAGCTGCTCCCCCGTGGTACCCGCGTTTCGCTCGCCACTCTTTCCGCTCGTGCAAGTGCAACAACGAATCCGTAAATCGATCGCACACGATATATATGGACCCTCCAATCCCACCATCCGCAGGTTCTGCCGATGGAAGTTCTAAGAATTTCGCCTGTTGCGTTCCGCGTTTGAATTTTGAGTTCTTCACAACTTTCGGTTTTGCTTTCTTGAACGTTTCGCCGTCGCCTCCTTTTCCTCCAGAGACGATTATTACCGCCTCGTCAAAGTATAAATGCGGTTGGTCTTTACTCGGGGAAGTACTTTTGCTCTCGACATCCGAGCCTCCTCTTCTGCCTTTCGAGGACGATGAAAACTTCACCACTTCTCCTTTCTGTGTGTGTTGTTGTTGCTGCTGCTGTTTCTTTCCCGACGACGGAGAGGAAGAAGAGGAGGAAGCTTTTTTGCTCGTAAAATTC
>MDSY01011940.1_pt1 | contig 13001 bp, 9 predicted proteins | sample 811131 | NCBI WGS metagenome assembly MDSY01 (sample SAMN05326643, study PRJNA326480) | marine metagenome | isolation source: seawater | place: Atlantic Ocean: South West | collected 2010
CTTCACCGACATATCCGACGACCAAACTCGAGATAAACGCACCGACATTAATTCCGATATAGAAGATTGTAAAACCTTTATCTCTTCTGATATCGCCCTGCTTATACAATCCACCGACCATCGTTGAGATGTTTGGCTTTAACATCCCTACGCCCAATACAATGAAGACCAGACCGGTGTAGAAGGCCCACATTTGCTCGACTGCAAGTGTAGTGTGACCTATTAAAAGGAGGATACCCCCGATAAGTACGGATTTCTTTTGGCCTAAAAATTTATCAGCAATATAGCCGCCTGGCACAGACATGACGTATACCATCATCGTGTACCAACCATATAACGCAAGTGCTTCACCATCAGTCCAACCTAACCCCGGATTTGATTCTTGGACTTCCGTAATCAAGTATAACACGAGGATCGCACGCATTCCATAGTAGGAAAAGCGCTCCCACATTTCCGTGAAAAACAAAACGTAAAGCCCTACTGGGTGGCCAAATAATTCTTTCTGGTGGGCCGGAATTGAAGCTGAAGACATGATTTTTTATTTATAATTCGGTGCAAAATACAACTATGGCAGTAATTAACATCTTCCATCTTTTTTATTTTGTAAATTGCAACCTTATATAAAAACAAAAACAATGCGTCTTTTTATCGCTGCAATCGTCCTGGTTTGGTCTTCTAACTTAGAATTAAATGCTCAGGATTCTAAAATAAATTGGATGTCTGTGGAAGAGGTGACTGAAGCACTTAAAGCGGACCCCCGCCCCATCATGATGGATGTGTATACTGCATGGTGTGGACCGTGTAAGATGATGATGGCAAACACCTTTACGAATCAGAACTTGATCGCATACGTGAATAAAAACTTTTATGCTGTAAAATTTGATGCTGAAAGCCCCACCCCTGTAACATTTAAAGGGCAGGTTTTCAGTAATCCTACCTATGACCCAAACAAACGCGGTCGCAACGGCGTCCATGAACTGTCGAGAATGCTCGGAGTCAATGCATACCCCACGATTGTCTATTTCAACGAGAAATTTGACGTGATCACGCCTATTTCAGGATACAAACAACCGCAACAGCTCCAAGTACTTTTGACTTTTTTCAGCGAAGTTTATTCCAGTGATATTCCATCAGACAAGATGCAACCTCTATGGGATAATCACAGTGCAACTTTTGAAGGCACTTGGTAACATTAGAGACGATAGAGGCAATTGCTTTTATCGTATTGATTGCGCTATATTTGCATCCCGCTTTTTCAAGGGGGAATTGACGTACACCTGCATAATAATTTGAACGAAAATGAGTGAGACCGCAAAACTAATTCTTAACGGACAGGAAATCGATTTACCAGTTATTACTGGCTCTGAGAACGAAAAAGCAATTGACATTAGCAAGCTCAGGAGTTCAACTGGATACATCACTCTCGATCCTGGATTTAAAAACACCGGATCGACTCAAAGTGCAATCACCTATTTGGATGGTGAGAATGGCATCCTTCGATACAGAGGCTACAGCATTGAGGAATTGGCTGAGAATGCGACATTTTTAGAAGTGGCATACTTGCTCATTTATGGCGACCTGCCGAATACTGAGGAGCTTGCCTACTTCGATGAGTCAATCACGCATCACACCCTCGTACATGAGAACATGAAACGGTTCTTTGATGCGTTCCCACAGGGTGCACATCCAATGGGAATGCTTAGTTCGATGATTGCGAGTCTTTCGACATTCTATCCGGAATCACAGGAATCAAATCGTTCTGTTACTGACATTGAAAAGACAATACATCGTCTTATCGCGAAGCTTCCAACACTCGCTGCACAGGCTTACAAACACAATAAAGGGCTTCCAGTCATGTACCCTCGCAATGACCAGAGTTATTGCGGTAACTTCCTTCAAATGATGTTTGGCTTGCCGACTGAGGACTATGAAATGAATGCTGTCGTCGAGCGCGCACTTAACAAACTGCTGATTCTTCACGCTGACCACGAACAGAACTGTTCAACTGCGACAGTGCGGGTCGTAGGATCTTCACAAGCAAACCTATACAGCTCTGTCTCTGCGGGTATCGCAGCACTTTGGGGACCACTTCATGGTGGCGCAAACCAAGCTGTCATCGAAATGCTTGAAACCATCCGAAAAGATGGTGGAGGTCTGGAGAAGTGGATTGCCAAAGCAAAAGACAAGAACGACAGCTTCAGACTAATGGGATTCGGCCATCGGGTGTACAAGAATTTTGATCCTCGAGCGACCATTATTAAAGTGGCGGCTGACGAAGTCCTTGAAGCGCTCGGAGTCAATGACCCGATTCTGGATATCGCAAAGGAACTTGAGCAAGTTGCGCTAAGTGATGAGTACTTCATTCAACGTGGTCTATACCCGAACGTCGATTTCTACAGTGGCATTATCTACCGTGCTTTAGGCATCCCGACAGACATGTTCACTGTGATGTTTGCACTGGGTCGTCTTCCTGGATGGATCGGTCAATGGAAAGAGATGACTGAACAGTCTGAACCGATTGGTCGTCCAAGACAAGTTTACACTGGAGCCACGTCTCGACCATATGTATCACTTACTGACAGAGGGTAATGGAGGGCTTTGTGAACGCTGAGGTCGCAGATGGAATTTGTACGGTTACATTTTTTCATCCTGCCTCGAATAGCCTGCCTGGAACAATCCTCTCAAAACTTGCAAAAACAATCCATTCTGCAGGGTTAGATTTAGACACACGCGTCATCGTACTTAAATCATCTGGTGAAAGAGCCTTTTGTGCTGGCGCCAGTTTTGATGAGCTGTTGGTACTTAAAAATGAATCTGAGGGACTTGAATTTTTCAGCGGATTTGCGAATGTCATCAATGCAATACGCACGTGTCCCAAATTTGTCATCGGAAGGGTTCAAGGAAAGGCTGTCGGAGGCGGTGTCGGATTGGCTGCGGCAGTAGACCATTGTTTTGCAACCAAACACGCATCTGTTAAGCTCTCTGAGCTTGCGATAGGAATAGGACCTTTTGTTGTCGGACCGGCAATAGAACGCAAAGTGGGGACTTCAGGATTTTCTCAACTTTCTATAGATGCGACATCTTGGAAAACAGCTTCGTGGGCTGCTCAATATGGACTTTACGCCGACGTTTTTGATAACACTGAAGAAATGGACGGTGCAGTCAACCGTTTGGCGACCCAACTTGCGTCTAGCTCTCCCGAAGCGATGCAAGAACTGAAAAAGGTACTTTGGAAAGACACCGATGACTGGGATGACACATTGAAAGCATTGGCTCAAATTTCAGGCCGACTCATTCTAGGTGACTTCTCGAAACAAGCCATCAATTCTTTTAAGAAGTAAGCGAGTTACTTAGAGATAAAAAAGGCCCAGCGTGTGAAACGCTGGGCCTTTTTTTATAGCTGAGCTTTGTTGTTTATCTCTGAATCATCAAAGGCAACATGCCTCCGCGATTCCCTGAGTGAAGACGAACACTATAAAGCCCAGATGACAAATCTGTCACTGAGACATTTATGCTTATTTCTCCGGACGCTATGCGTTTTTCAATGACGACGCGACCACTCATGTCATGGATCAGAAGTATGGCATCTTGGGTGACATTGTCAAATTGAATCACAACATGTTCATTCGCAGGATTTGGCAACATTGAAAAAGACATCAACTCCAACTCAAAAACACCGACGACTTCGTCAACTTCAATCCCAGGATAAGATGCAACACACCCATTGTCATCAGTGACCGTAACGGTGTACACGCCTCCAGGGATGTCGGACAAATCTTCCGAGTCACCTACGACGTCTCCATTTTCATTCACCCAAACGAATACAAAATCAGACACTCCACCATCCACTGAAATATCTATACTTCCATTGTTCAAATCTATCGTACTGTTCTCAACAGTTTCAAGCGTAATAAGCAGTATTTCAGGCTCTTCAACTGACAAAAGCATGTCGACGGCACATCCACTTGAATCCATGAGCGCAGCATCATAGTCTCCAGCTGTGAGATCCATATATACAGAGTTCTCGGAGAATCCACTTCCATTGAAAGAGTAGCTATACTCACCTTCCCCGCCTAGCCCATTGAGCTCAATTTCTCCGCTATTGCCTCCATTACACAGCACATCTGAAACCGTTGCCTCAAGGGTCAATTCATCAGGACTTGATACCAGAACTGATATTTCATCAGAGATGCAGCCATTGCCATCAATTCCATATGCGACATATTCCCCTGGAGAAATATACAAGTACTGGCCCAGGTCATTGGCTAGATCGTTAAAATAATACGTCGCATTCTCTGTGTTTCCAGAAGAGAAAGTGAGCGAGACCTCGCCATCATCATATCCGAAACAAGTGACATCTGTCGCACTCGAACTTAAAACAACTGCTTCAGGTTCAGAGATGACAATGTTTGATATCGCTTGGCATGTCGGACCATCAAAGACAGTAATGGTATAATCTCCAGCGGGCAACCCTGAAACGACAGGGCCGTCGATACTCTCACCGTTCAGCTCATAGAACAGAATAACATTGTTCGCATTCTCCGTCATAATCTCAAGCGTTGCAGAGGAGTCACCGTGACATACAATCGTTTCTAACTCTACAATTGACACCAACAGGTCACAAAACACACAACTTCCGTCGTTTTCAGTCGCAAAAGCATCGTAGTTTGACGCATCTGAATCTGTACATCCGTAGATCTCAAGTTCATCACATACGCCATCTAAATCAGTATCATTTAAACAGTTACCCATACAGTCATAAAACATCTCAGGGTATACACAAAGTGCATTTGGTATTGTAGCCTCAGAATCAAAATTACATGCAGCTTCATCCATACATCCCGCACATGTCTCATATTCGCAAGACGCATCATCAATGGTCACAAGAGAATCGAAATTACATGCTAAAGCATCAGTACATCCTGCACAACTAGAGAACTCACATGTTTCGTCATCTACTGTAGCTGCTACGTCAAAATTACACGCAGATAAATCTGTACATCCAGGAATAACGCAATCCATAATAAGTTCAAATGTGCCTGTTTCAGCAAAAGCGCCACAGACCATCACCAAATAACTGACGCCCAATTCAGAATCAAATTCCAAAGTGGACGCAAAGGCTATATCAAGGCATAAGTCATCGTAGAAAGGTTCACTTTGGTCATCATTGCCCGCAACACAAGAAAGCGCTCCGCAACCGCCATCATAGACGCTTAGGTAGGTGTCAAAAGTTGTGAGGGGTGAACACGTCGTTAATGTGATCAAGTCACCTGTGCCTTCAAATGAGTACCAAAGCCCACCTGAAGGATCGGGCACAGGACTCGTGGCACAACTTGGGATCTCATCGACCTCAACACAGTCTTCGTTGTTTGCAACTATAGAAGTGCCGCATTGAATCTCAAAGGCACCAGCGCAGAAGTCATTTTCCTGATCGCCACCACACAAACCATTATCTTCAGTGGCTTCAGGGTTGAAGTTACAGGCAAGTGGATCTGTACAACCTTCGATTTCAAACTCATCACACACACCATCCCCATCTGTATCGTTCAGACAATCTCCGTCACAATTATAAAATTCAAACCCATAAAAACAGCTTCCATCCTCCTCAGTATAGAAGGGTGCGTAATTACACGCTTCTGAGTCTGTACATCCAAAGAGTTCGAAAGGATTACACACCCCGTCGCCATCATCATCATCTAAACAAACACCCAAACAATCATACCCAGGATCAGCATATTCACAAGAGCCATCATCGAAATCAAAATCCGCTGAATAGTTACACGCAAGCTCATCCGTACATCCGCATGTGAGTGCTTCCGTGCCCGTTAAACCTTCAAATGACAACTCGACACGAGAAAGGTCATTTTGATCTCCATAATTAAAAAACTGAGCGTTTAACGTCCCTGCGATATCCCCATCCGTGGTGAGTTGGGCGATTAATATCCTTTGATTCACATCTGGATACGCATTATTTGTCCCTACAACATCTAGGACAAACCAAGCACCACCCACAGAATCATCAATGTCCAGATCACCTCCAGCTTCGAACTGTGAGACCCAAGAAAAATTTATGCTTTCGATATACTGTGGGTTGGTCTCATTTGGTCCAGCTGATTCGTCAAGTCCGATGGTGACCCAGCTGTCATACTCCAGTTCGGGGAAGCCCGGATAAAAGACCGGATTAATATTTGAACCAAGCACAGAACCAACATCACTCTGAAAGAAACTTGTCGTTGACGTAATATTAAGTGGACTCAAATCATCCCCCGAAATTGCAGACAAGAAATCATCCGGATGTGGTGTGGTGACATATAGCCTATAGGTTGTTTGACCTGCCAGTATACCCTCAGTATGTTCCATCACAACATCAACTGCGAGACCGTACCCTTCAGTCCCTCCATCTGAACAGGAACAAAATTCACAAGACCCATCATCTTCAGTGGCCAACACATCATAATTACAGGCGGTGTCATCGACACAACCATCTACTTCAGATGCATCACATATCCCATCGCCATCAGCATCAGCCAAACACTCTCCATTACAATCTTCACCTAAAACCGGGTAAAGACAAGTGCCATCGTCTGTCTCTGCAGTGGCGTCATAATTACATGCTGACACATCCATACACCCCAGAGTAGACGTTAAGATGGTAATCGTTTGGACAAATTCTGAGGTATTTCCACAACCATCGAAAGCGGTATATGTGCGTTCAACAATTTGGAGGCCTATTTCTTCTGAAATAACGAGGTCTTCATATGTCCACTCAGCGGCATTGTCACAGGCATCGATCACATATGCATCCGCAATTGGAATTGTTTCTCCTGCTGATTGATCGACATCCAATTCCGTCACCGAAGGAAACGCAATAAATGGAGGCTCTGTATCTAATATCGTGAACCATTGAGTTTCTGAAATAGAATTCCCTGCCTCATCAGTCGCAGTAAAGGTTCTGGGACACGTATAGCTCTGAAGACACCCGAAAGGATATTCAAATCCACCATCTAAAGAAGTAATGACGATATCAACTGTAGCCGAACAGAAATCGCCAGCAACAGGCATGTCTTCTTCAGGCGCAGGCATTAATTCATCACATGAAAGAAAAGTACTGTCGGGGAAGTAGGCAAAGAAAGGCACATCAGTATCTGGTGTACAAAGGCCTGTTTGGCATAACCCATTATCCTCTGTAGCTGCCGGGTCGTAATTGGTGGCATCGGGATCTGTACAGCCATAAATTTCTAATTCATCACATACACCATCTCCATCCACATCGTTGATGCATAAACCATCACAATCATAAGGAGGATTGAAATAATCACAAGAATCATCTAAATATATCGCCAGCGGATCGTAGTTACACGCAAGTGGATCAGTACACCCGATGGCCAAACACGAGGTAAAGTCACAACTGTCATCACTAAAAGTAGCGAAGGGGTTGTAGTTACACGCAATAGAAACCATGCAGCCTCCTACCTCAGCTGAAAATGTGCCAATACCATCGAAATCAATTGTGGTTTGTATTTGATTCTCGCCATCACCCAGAGGGAAGACTTGAAAGTTAAGTGTTCCAGAGACTGACCCTGTTGTGGTAACCTGCATAATTAACACCCTTAGGTTGGCGTCTGGCAGACCATTGTCAGCCGTGTTCAGAATGAAATAAGACGCACCTGTTAGCGTATTTGCTTCGAGTAAAGTCGCACCATCTGTGGTGAAAAACGGGGCAAATGGTTGTGCCCCATCATCCGCAAGCGAAGGGTCAACTGCATTTGAAAGATCCGATTCGGAAGCGGCGCTCTCCAATCCAATGGTGGCATATGTATCATCCGCCATAATTGGATACAAACCCAGAAAAGCAGCGTTAATGCCAGAGGCATTCCAACTGCCATTTAAAGGTGTATTAAAAACGCCATCCGGAGCAGACAAAGTCAGTGGAAAATCAGTATCGCCAAACACAGCACTCATTCGATCTGTGGCGTTAACCATGTCGACATAAAAACGATAAACAGTGCCAGAAGCTTCAACAGCATCTGAGGACTCAACTGTTAGAGTATACTGACTCAATCCAAAATTGATTGATCCTAAGAAAAAACACGCAGAAAGAAGTAGATGTTTAAATAATCTCATTAACATTGGGGAATATGTTTGAATGCAATTTATTTCGGCAGACACTGAATGCGACTCTCAAAATGGAAGGAATTCAACAAGGGGTTTTATGTAAGACGTTGAAAAGATACAAAGGTGGCCTATAATTATTATATATAAAAATAGGGAGACCAATGGCCTCCCTATCAATATCATATATAAAAAGGTCTTAGTTTGCCTTCAAGAGCTGGATTGAAGTAGGTATTCCGTTAGAAACGACGTTTAAACGGTACAATCCATTCTCCACACCACTAAGATCGAGTGTCGTCAAGAATGAAGATCCTGCGCCTGACCAAACACCTTGTGTAACTTGACGTCCACGAGCGTCTGTAACTGAGAACGCTACAGTTCCACCAGTCCAACCCTCCCACTGCACTTGGAATAAACCGGTACTTGGGTTAGGGAAGATTTGAGCTTCAACACCGCCAGCCAACTCATAGATACCCGTGACAACGTTGAATGTTGCAACTTCTGAACAACCAGCAGCATCTGTAACTTCAACGGTGTAGGTGCCTGAACTAAGCCCCTCAAGATCAGCAGTTGTTGTTCCATCCACTCCAGGACCAGTCCACTCATAAGTAAAGTCAGGAGTACCACCAGTTACACTGATGTCAATCACTGCGTTGCCAGTATCTTCACCTTCAGAAGGGAAACCACCGATAACAATTGGATCTGGTGACATCACCTCAACATCAGCCTCAGAAATACATCCGTTTTCATCCTGTGCATAGAATGTATAATCATCAGCTGCCAAATCATCAAATTCATTCGTAGCTACAAAATCGTTTCCATTGTCGCTGTATTGAAATGTACCAGTACCTCCAGTTGCGTCTATTGAAACAACACCATCGGCTGAACCGCTACACGTCACAGAAGTAGACGTTGCAGTTGCCACAACAGGCACTGCATTCATAACCTCAACCATTTGGCTGGTTGAACATCCGTTTACATCTGAAACGAGAACCGTATAAGTACCTGCAACTAATCCGTCATAAGAGGACCCTGTAAACGTTGAATCTGCAACCATCACAGTGAAGCTACCTGCGCCTCCTACCGGAGCCCATGACACCATACCATTTGAATCGTCTGTACATGCAACAGCAGTAGCCATCGCATTCACAATAATTTCATCAGGGCCGATGACGACTTCTTCAGATGATCCAGAACAACCATTAATATCTGTTCCTACTACTGTAAACGTTCCACCTGGAACCAACAGAGGACTTGATAATCCACTTTCACCATTTACAGAAAAAGTGATAGAAGTGGGAACAGCTCCACCAAAGGCACTCACGACAATCTGCCCATCAGTCACATCGAAACATGAAGCTGAACTGCTGTTCGTAACAAATACTTGAACTGCAGTGGGGTTATTCACCAATGTTGCAATAGAGTTTCCAGAACACCCGTTGCCATCTGTAGCAATAATAGTGTATGTCCCAGCACTTAATCCAGAGAAAGTCATCTCATTTGTAGATGTTTCTGGTGCGCCTTGTATGTTAAATTGAAAATCACCATCTCCACCCATTGCATTAGAAACCGTAATCACAGCGTCATTGGTGTCGTTACATGAAATAGGTGATGTAAGCGTTGCAGACAATGTGACAGCAGCAGTTGCAGGAACTGAAACAGTTTCGGAAGCTACACAACCTGCGCCATCGATAATCTGCACGAAATAATCACCAGCAACGAGGTCGTTAAAGATTCCGAAGTTCGATGGTGTCTCGTCGTCAATACCGAAGTAGTAATCGTCAGAACCTTGTGCTCCTGTAGATGTAATCATCAAAGAACCGTCATTGTTACCATTGCAAGTTGGTGCAGATGCTGAATCTATCACTAGAGCAAGTGTACATGGAAGGACACAAGACAGATCGTCAACCGTTGCTGTTGCGTCGAAGTTAGAAGCGGCAGGGTCAGTACATCCAAACGTATCATTCATATCTGAACTAAAAGCGACACCATTGTAATTGGTTGTATTTGCCTGTAAGCCATTCACGAAGATTTGTACATTAAAGACACCAGTGAATGAATCATCCGTTGTGATTTGAGCAAGGAGGACCTTGTTGTCAGCGCCACCGAACGCAGCATACTGGTCAGCACATTCTACGATTGGCGTCATTCCACAAGGAAAACCAGGGTAGAACCATGAGCCTCCGATCGGATCGTCTATGTAGAAATTACCTGTAGATGAAAATTCCGCCAGAGCATCAGCCATACCAATGTTGCTTATAGCACCGCCATCTGCTGACGACATCATACCTATAGACATCCAACTGTCGTATTCAAGCGTAGGTATCGCCACAAAAAGAGCTGGATTAGGTTCGTTACCATAGTTATAACTTGGTGTAGATTGAAAGACTGTTCCCGCTGAAGAGAATGCCATCGCATTGTCAGAGTCTCCAAATACCGCTGAAACGAAATCTTCCGAATTCGTGGTGTTCGCGTAAACATGGTATGTTGTAAATCCATCTAATTCAGGAATTGCACCGTCGTGGACCATGATCGTCTCAACTGAAATGCCAGTTAACTGTGCTTGGACTCCCAATGAACAGATTAAACCAGCGAGTAATAGCAAATGCTTCATATATATATTGTTTGATTTTTAAATGACTCTATAAGGCACAAATATATACCTGCTTGGCTTTAAATAGAGAACTTTTTTTGAACGCTGGACGGTTTATATATTTATGTGTCGCGAGAGTGGGTTTTTCTCAAATGCGCTTGATCTTCTCGATTGCGGTTCTCCAATATTCAGGAATTGCACAGGTGGAGCCTGTTTTGTGATTAAAACATACAATCACTGTTCGCGACACTGCACATAAGATTTTCTCATCACCTTTCGTGATGTGTGCATTGTATGCACACGTGATGCTCTTCTCCCCCATCTTTTCTACCCAAATTGAAATCTCAAGATCATCTCCCAATTTTACTGGGTGCTTGTAATCAATTTCTTGCCGAGCGACCAAAACGCCGTGCTCAGACCAATCCCATTTCGCCGAAATCTTGTTAAAAAGTGAAATTCTGCTTTGCTCAAAGTAAATCAGGTAATTTGCATTGTGAACGATCCCATAAGAATCAATATCTACAAAACGTATTTCTGGGCGGTAAATCATATTCATGGCCGCGAATGTACATTCGTAACATGGCTACAAGAAGAAAAATTTTAACAACACTGACAATTGCTTGCTTTTTGCTTTCAATCTACCAACTGTATCAAACACCTGCAGCTGTCGGATGGGCTGGCGCAGCACTCGCACATTTAATTGTGTTTATTTCGATGAAAACAGAACAGATCCCCGATTTTGATTCGGACTTTCTAAACATCTTAAATGTATCGCTTGGCATTGTTGCGTCGCTCGTTTCCGCAGGTCAATGGATTATTTTAGACATAAACGGCCCTTTTGCGATGGTCATTTCTGCTTCTGCACTGGCTATTTGGGCTCTAAGACCAAGGAAAACAGCGTGAAAAAGAATGAAATCACCTGATTTCACTCAACTTTATCCACAAAACAGTGGACTTTGTTCACAAAGTGCATATAAACGGCCTAGACCCCTTGACACCGTTGAGTTTGTCGCCATACATTGCAACGACTAATAAGTATAATTGTTAAACCTTAAAAACATCATTCTCATGAACAAAGCAGAATTAGTTGATGCAATGGCTGCAAGTGCAGGCATCTCAAAAGCAGACTCAGGTCGTGCTCTAGAAGGATTTCTTAGTGCAACAAAAGGCGCACTCGCTAAGGGTGACCGTGTTTCTCTAGTAGGATTCGGTTCTTTCTCAGTTTCTCACCGTCCAGCGCGCAAGGGTCGTAACCCACAAACTGGTGCTGAGATTCAGATCAAAGCAAAGAACGTTGTAAAATTCAAAGCAGGATCAGGCCTCGCGGTTTAATCTCATTTGAATAAAAGATTAAAGCCTCTCCTTTTTGGAGGGGCTTTTTTTTTACTTTTAAACCTTCATATTTGACTGTGAATCACATGTCCTCTCAATCTCAAAAAATACAAAACTGCCTCAGCGTCCTAGAGCCTCTCATGACTGAGAAGCGGAAGGCGAGGTATGAAGAGATTCTAGAGCACCGGACGAGGCATGTTGCGATGGTGCTCGAGGATGTGTACCAAAGCCGGAACACCAGTGCCGTCATGCGCAGTGCGGACGGGCTGGGGATACAGGACATTCACATGATAGAGTCGTACAATGTTTGGTCTAAGAACAGGAGTGTCTCCAAAGGCGCCTCTCGATGGCTTACCCTACACAGGCACCTGGGCGCAGAAGACCCCCACGGAGCGTGTGTCGCAAAGTTGAGAGAGCGCGGATATCGCATCGTCGCCACCTCCCCACACGAAGGTGGATATACACCCGAAACACTTCCGATAGACAAACCCATTGCGATTGTCATGGGGACAGAATTCAAAGGGATATCATCTCGACTGATGCCGGAAGTAGACGATTATGTGGAGATTCCGATGTTCGGGTTCTCAGAAAGCTTTAATATCTCTGTCGCTTCTGCGATTGTGATGAATCGGGTTTGCGCCCGCGTGCGAGATGCAGGTGTTGATGCGGGGCTCTCGCATGATGAGAAGCAGTACCTCAGACTACAATGGGCTTTCCGATCCGTCAAACGGGCGGACTTAATCCTCGACAGCTCTGGACTTCAAATGCCGATCGAAAAATGAGCGCATCGCATGCAAAACGCCTCAATGTCGACACATTAGGCCTCTTAAAAATCGCACTTCCTATCTCAATAGGGACCTTCGTACAATTCCTCGTCTTGCTCACAGACAACTTCTTCCTCTCCCGAGTGAGCGAGTCGGCAATCAACGGTGCGGGAAATGCCGGGTTAATTTATCTCACTTTC
>MDSY01051739.1_pt1 | contig 13001 bp, 11 predicted proteins | sample 811131 | NCBI WGS metagenome assembly MDSY01 (sample SAMN05326643, study PRJNA326480) | marine metagenome | isolation source: seawater | place: Atlantic Ocean: South West | collected 2010
CCTGTAAAATAACGAAAATTATGAGGAGAAGTTATTAATAATAAATCAATTTGATTTTTATCCATTAAAAGACGTGCTTTTTTTACTCTATTTTCAAACTCTGAATTATCAAAACCTCTCATTATTATTTCTCGCATTTATAAAATTTTATAATATATAGATCATAGTTATATGAATGGCCGACGTCAATTTTTTAAAGTTTTCTTCGGTTCTATTGTAACAATAATAATATTAAAATATTCAAAAATACTTAATGCAATGAATGATTTACCTTATCATCATAAGTCAGATGGCACCTTTCGTAACTTACCGGGTAGTCCTAAAAGAATTGTAGAAAGATCGACTAATTTTTTTCGTTTTTTCTATAAAGGAATAATTAAAAAAGAGTTGTTTGATCAAAAAGAAGTGCCAGATAATATACCTCTTGAGCATAACATTTTAGAAAAGGAAGCATTATCAAAGTTTAAAAATAATAATAATGAAATTAGTATCACATGGCTTGGACATGCATCTTTTTTAATTAGATTAGGAAATCAGAATATTTTAACAGATCCTTATTTATCAAAAACTGCCGGACCTTTTGGTATTGGGCCGAGTCGATATATTCCATCAGGAATTCAAGTTTCAAATTTACCAAAAATTAATTCTATTTTAATTAGTCATAATCATTATGATCACTTAGATAGTAAAACACTTATAAAAATAAAAAATAAAGGAGATATTAAAGTTATTTGTCCTTTGAAACTATCTAAAACTATTCAAAATTTTGGTTATAGAAATGTATATGAGCTAGATTGGTATGAAAGCAAAAAAATATTGAATAGTGAAATTATTGCCATGCCTGCTTATCATTGGTCAAGGCGATTAGGACAAAAATATAATTCAACATTATGGAATGGATACACTCTCAATTATAAAAAAACAAAAATATATTTTAGTGGCGATACCGCTTTTGGACCTGTTTTTAAAGAACTAGGTAGTAAATATGGGCCTTTTGATTTAACTATCGTTCCTATTGGAGCTTATGAGCCTAGAAAAATAATGCAAGCTTCTCATTGCACACCTGAAGAAGCAGTACAAATTACACGAATGCTTCAGAGTAAAAAAATATTAGGTATGCATTGGGGGACAATTAGATTAAGTGCAGAAAATCCCTGGGAGCCTCCACAAAAATTTGAGAAAGCTGCTAAATTAAGTGGTTATAAAGATGAAAGTATTTGGAAAATGGCTATTGGGGAAACACGTAGTTTAATTTAATATAATGAGAAGTGATTTATCTTTCCTTATTTACTGTTTGTTTCATGGTTGCCACGATAGTTCCTTTTGGATCAGAAATGTATTTTGGAACTTTATTATCACTTGGAAAATACAATAATTTTCTTTTATTTGTTGCCGCTTCTTTTGGAAATGTATTGGGTTCTGTATTTAATTGGGTATGTGGTTATTATGTAAATTATTTTATTAAAAAGAGTTGGTTTCCAATTAAGAAAAAAAAAATACAACAAGGAACTGAACTTTTTAACAAATATGGGAAATGGTCACTATTATTTTCTTGGATGCCATTTATTGGTGATCCTTTAACATTTGCTGCCGGTATATTACGTTATCCATTTGGTCCTTTTTTAATTTTAGTATCAATTGGAAAAGTAGGTAGATATTTAGTCATATATTTATCAATATTGTGGGCTATGGATATATTTTAAGGTATAAAAAATTATGAGTGAACATATTATATTATTTGTAGCTGGCTTTATTTTGGGAGCTTTAATTATTGGAATTATTTATTGGCAATTTAATATCAACAAAGGACCAGAAAAAATACAAAATGTTATTAAAAATTTTTTAGAAGAATTAAAATTAAATCAAGGTAAGGTAGAACAACAATTTACGGAATTTACTAATGCTGGTACAGAATTAAATAAATCAGCACAAAATATGCAAAATATTTTTCTTAAAGGGGGGGCAGAAAGAATAGGAAAGATTGGTGAATGGCAATTAAAGAATATATTAGAAAAAATGGAACTTAGACAAAATGAAGAATATCATTTGGAAAAAGCATATTATGATACTGAGAATAAGCGCTATATTTTAGATGCTATTATTCATTTGCCTGGAAAAAGAGATGTAATTATTGATTCAAAAGTATCTTTAAGTGGATGGGAAGAATATGTAAATGCAGAAAATGAAGAAGAGAAAATATCTGGACTTGAAAATCACATTAAACTAGTAAGAGACAAAATATCTTCGCTTTCAGAAAAAAAATATCAAAATCTTAAAGGTATTAATACTATAGATGCTGTTTTAATGTTTATGCCTAATGAATTTATGTTTTCTGTAATTTCTAAAAATGACAAAAACCTCAAAAAGTCTATAATTGATGAGGCACTAGAAAAAAAAATTATACCTGTAGGACCCATTTCTTTGTATGCATATTTAAGTATTATAGTGAATGCTTGGGCAAATTTTAAACAAAATAAAGATACACAAAAAATTATTGAAAGTTTTAGAGATGTTTATGATCATATGGCTAATGTCTATGATTCTTTTGAAGGTGCTAGTGAAAGTATAAACAAAGCTCATGATTTTATGAAAACTGCTGAAAAAAGAGCAACAGTGGTTACTAGAAAATTATCTAATTATAAAAAAGAATTTAACATATCTACTAATAAAGAATTGCCTGATTCAGCTAAAGAAAGTAAAGAATAGTTATGCCAAGTTTTGATGTTGTAAGCAGATTAGATTATCAGGAAATAGATAATGCAATTGGCAATACTAGTCGGGAAATTGCTAACCGATATGACTTTAAGGGATCAGATACCTCAATAGAAAGAAAAGAAAATGATTTGATTGTTATTACAGATGATGAACTTAAATTAAATCAAGTTCATGATTTAATAATTACTCATTTGGTGCGTAGAAAGGTTGATCCACTTTGTTTAAACAAAAAAGATCTTGAAAAAGCTGGTGGTAATAAAATTAGACAGTTTTATAAATTTATTGAAGGAATTGAACAATCAATTGCAAAAAAAATTACTGCTGATTTAAAAAGTTCGAAGATAAAAGTACAAATTAAAATCAATGGTAACGAATTAAGAGTAGATGGAAAAAAGAAAGACGATCTGCAAAGTGTTATGCAAATGATTGAAAATTCTGATATTGGAATTCCTATTCAATTTATAAATTTCAGAGATTAAATTAATGATAACTTGGGAATTGATTTTAGCAGTAAGTGCATATAATTTTGTAATGTATGTGACTCCAGGTCCGAATAATAGTATTTTAACAACTTCTGGAATTAAATTTGGATTTTTTAGATCAGTTCCAAATATATTTGGCATACCTACTGGTCATGGCTTGCAATTAACATTAGTATGTTTGGGTCTAGGAAGCTTGTTTACTTCATTTCCAATTTTGCTTGATATCTTAAGATATATTGGTGCTGCTTATATTTTATATTTAGCATACAAAATGTTTGGTTCATTAAATATAATTTCTAATGAAGAAAAATCGAGACCTTTAAAATATTATGAAGCTATATTATTTCAGTTTGTTAATCCTAAAGCATGGGTAATTTGTATTACTGCTGTATCTTTATTTTATCCTGAAAAAGAAAATTTAATTATTGGAACAATTTTTATGGTTATTATGTCAACTATAATTAATATTCCTTCGATAAGTATATGGGCTTTTGGAGGAAGTGTAATTCGTCATTATTTAACAAATAATAAATTAAAAAAAATTATAGAAATCTTACTGGCTTTATTACTTTTAGGAACAGCAATATCAGTTTTTATTTACAAAGTTTAAGGTTTTGGAACTTCTGAATATTCTCCGACTACATTATATCCTTTAATTACTGCAGATCTCTTAGCAATTAGTTCATACCAATTTAAAACATTTTTGTATTTTCTAAGATTAACCTCATGTATTTCAAATCTTGCAACCCAAGGCCAAGTTGCAATATCAGCAATAGAATATTCAACTCCTAAATATTTATTTTTTTCTAATCTTTTATCGAGTGTTTCATATACTCTCTTAACATAATCTATATATTTTTTTTCAGCGAAAGAACTTTTACCTTTATAGTAATAAAGAAATTGATGAGCCTGACCAAGGAAGGGACCAACTTGTGATATTTGAAAAAAAAACCATTGCATTATTTCTAAATGATTTTTTTTAGAACAAAATTTATTATATTTATTAGATAAATATAACATTATAGCACCAGTTTCAAAAAGACTTAAACCTTTTTCTTTGTCAACTATAGCAGGTATTTTATTACTTGGAGAGATTTTAGTAAACTTTTTTTTAAACTGTTCATTTTTATTAATATTTACAGGAAGAACATTGTATTCGATTTTTAATTCTTCTAATAGGATACTAATTTTTCTGCCATTTGGAGTTGGCCATGTATACAAATCAATCACTTTAATTAGTTTCCATAAGCTTATTAACAAGGGATTCAATACCTTCTTCAAAAATTTTTTTAATATTTTTTGTTTCATTTTTTTCATCTGTAAAAAACATTTCTCCCCCGACTAATATTTCAGGATTTTCTAAATTTCCTTTAAGTTGAGCTGTTAATATAATTTGATTATTCTCATAAAAATTAATTGTACCATCTATTTCATTAGTTTTTATATCTAATTTTACATTTACAGATGCTTTACCTTCAGCATTTTCCATTAATAATTTGTTAGAAGATATAATGCCATCTTTAAAAAATAATTTTCCTGAAATTGTTGTTGGATAATCTGCAAATTTATTTATTAAATAGTTAACAGATTTACTTACAGCAATCATTTCATTTAGTTTATCTGCAAGAAGAGATAATAAAGCTGCACCAAATCTTTCTTCTTCAGTTGAAACAAAAAATAATGATCCTTCTAAATCCATTGCACCATTTAAATTTGATATTAAATTTTTAGTATCTTTATAATTTGAATTAATATCAAAATTAGGTGATGAAATTTTTACTTTGACTCTATCCCAGTTTGCTATTTTTGCTTGACGTAATAATAAATTTAAATCTATATTTTTAAATTTACCATAAATATTAAAAATATTTTCATTACCGGTTTCTATTTTTCCTTCAACCTCAATATTTCCTTCTATTAATTTTGAAAAAAACTTATCTATAAATATTTGTTTATTTTTATAATGAGCTTTTAAATAAGACTCCCGAAATTGAATTTGTTCTAAATTAAAATTTGGTGCTTCTAGATTAATTTTAATAGGTTTATTGGGCCAGTAATCCTTTGATATTAATAGTTTTCCTCTTTCCATTTCAAAATTATAAATTGAATTTTTTATTGAAATATTATTTTGATATTCAAAATGAGGATAAAAAGTCCAAACCTCATCTTTTTCTAAAAATACTTTAAAATTTGTATCTTTTTCTATTTTATTTAATATCTTATTTACATCTAATTGATCTTTAATAGCAAAAAATATTATTGAACTGATAATTAATATAACTAAGAAAAAAATAAATATTTTTTTCATTACATCTTAATTAACTCATTTTTAGGATCATGGAGTGGTTTTTCATTTATTGTAGCAATATATTTTTTGCCAGCAACTTGAATTTCAACTTTATTTTTTTGCATTTCTTCAATTTGTTCTACATTTCTTACATAACCTAACGACATATTTTTATTATAATTAAAGGAGTAGTTACCCGATGTTGTTTCACCTATAATTTTGCCTTTATAATAAATTGGCTCATCATGTAGTAAAAGTGGCTCACCTGGTTTAGAGCTATCTAAAGTCATCATTATAATTTTTTTAGCAAGTTGTTGTTCACTAATTTTTAAAAGAGCTTTTTTTCCAATAAAATCATTGTCTTTATTTAATTTAACTGCAAAACCAAGATTTGCTTCATAAGGATTTTCTGCAGGAGTGATATCATGTCCCCAATGTAAATAACCTTTTTCCATACGCATTATATCCATTGCTAATCTTCCAGAATGAACAATTTTATACTTTTTACCAACTTCATGAATTATGCCATAAATTTTTTTCGATTCTTTAGTAGGTATGTATAACTCCCAACCCAATTCTCCTACAAATGATATTCTTTGGAACCAGATGTGTATATTCTCTATTTTTAAAAATTTACCTGTGCCAAATTTAAAATTATTGTTTTCAAACTCATTGCCAAAAATTTCACTAAGTAATTGACGACTTTTAGGACCAAAAATACCAAAGCATGAGTAATCCTCAGTAATATCATTAAAAGTTAGACTATTATCTAGGTATTTAAGAATATGTTTTTTATCATGCTCTCTTACTGCTGATCCAGTCACAACTCTAAATTTATTTTCTGATATACATGTTACTGATAAATCAGTTTCTATTCCTCCTTTTGTATTTAACATTTGAGTATATGTAATTGAACCTGGGATATCTTTAATATTGTTTGCACATAAATATTGAAGAGATGAATGAGTTTTATTTCCTTCAATCTCAAATTTTGCAAATGGAGTTAATTCAAAAAAACCAACATCTTCTCTTGTTTTTTTTGTTTCATGCTCTGCAGATTTGTACCAATTTTGATAACCGAAACTATAACTAAATTCTGGCTTTTCCCCATTTAAGGCATACCATAATGGACTTTCAAAAGCCGCAACTTGTCCAAAACAAGCTCCTTTTTCTTTCAATTCATCATGATAGGAAAATTTCTTAATATTTCTTGATGTTTTTTTTTGTTTATATGGCCAATGCATTGCATATTGATTACCTAAACTTTCTGCAGCTCTTTCTATAATAAAATTTGTATCAGAATGGAATTTTTCAAATCTAGATATATCTAAAGAAAAAACATCGTCACTCAATCCATCATTTATCATCCATTCTGCTGTGACCTTTCCTGCACCTCCGGCACTAACAATTCCTATGCTATTAAATCCACAGCAAACAAAAAAATTTTTAATTTCTGGAGTTTCACCCAACAAATAGTTTGAGTCAGGTGTAAAGGATTCTGGACCATTAAAAAATTTTCGAATACCGACAGTTTCAAGTTTTGGTATTCTTTTTATTGCATGCATTAAATATGGTTCAAAATGATCAAAATCTTCAGGAAGTTCAGAAAAAGAAAAATCATTGGGAACTTTTTTGTCTTTAGTAAATGCTGGTTTTGCATTAGGTTCAAATATACCTACCAGAAATTTACCCGCATCTTCTTTGATATATAAACAGTGGTTATAATCTCTCAGAACAGGAAGTGCTTTATCAATATTTTTAATAGGCTCAGTTAGTATATAAAAATGTTCAACTGGATATAAAGGTATACTAACATTTATATCTGCTGCTATCTGTCTTGACCACATACCTGATGCTAATACTACATATTCACATTCAATCTTTCCCTGGCTGGTTTCAACCCCTTCAATTCTTTTATTTTTTGTTAAAATTTTATTAACTAGACATTTTTCTATTATTTTTGCCCCATTATTCTTAGCTGCTTTTGCTAAAACATTTGTGACACCTACTGGATCTGCCTGTCCATCTTTAGGTATATGAACTCCACCAACAACATCGTCAGTATTAATTAAAGGATAAATTTCTTTAATTTTTTCAACAGAAATCTCATTTGCCTCTACATTAAATAATTGGGCAGTGTTAACTTGTCTTTTTAGCTCATCTAATCTTCCAGAAGTTGTTGCAACTGTTAAAGAGCCATTCTGTTTTAGGCCAGTTGACAATCCCGTTTCTTTTTCAAGATCTTTATATAAGTTTAAAGAATGATTTCTTAGTTTTGTAATTGTTGCAGACGAGCCAACTTGACCAATTAATCCAGCAGCATGCCAGGTTGTACCTGAAGTAAGTTGATCTCTCTCAAGCAATACAACATCTTTCCATCCATATTTAGCAAGATGATATGCTACTGAGCATCCTGCCACACCACCACCAATAACAACTACTTTTGCTGAAGAGGGTATATTATTCGACATAATTATAGTTTAAGTTTTTTAGTATGGTTTTGAAACAATTCCTTTATTTCACTTGAAGTAATATCATAAATTGATTTAGGATTCCATCTTGGATTATGAGTTTTCGTTACTAAAACAGCCTCAACACCGTTATTAAAATCTTCTCTATAAACTACTTTCTGACTTAATTGATATTCTATTTCTAAACATTCTTTCAATGATAATTTTTTTGCTCTTTTAATTAATTCTGCTGTTATTGCCAAGCTCATTGGGCATCTTTTTATTAATATATCATAAGTTTTTTTAGCAAAGTCTGAATTAGAATCTTTAAGTTTTTTTATTATTAAATGAATGCTACCAACAAAAGTTTCTTTTATGAATTTTTTATTATTGATTATTTCTGAACTAAATTTTTGAATTTTTTTTGAATCAATTAATATACCTTCATCAATATATTTTTTTTCCAGAAGATTAATTTCTTTACTTGGATAAAAATGAGTTGCCAGGCCCAAAGTAATCATTTCTTTATAGTTTATAATTGTCCCTGTTAAACCTAGGTATAAACCAATATTGTTTGAAATTCTTGATAAAAAAAAACTTCCTCCAACATCAGGAAAAAATCCTATAGCAGATTCTGGCATTGCAAATTTAGAATTTTCTGTTGCTATTCTAAAATTTCCATAAATAGATAGACCGACACCTCCGCCCATAACAATGCCATCCCATATACTTAAATATGGTTTAGAAAACTGATTAATTGCATAGTTTAGTTTATATTCTTTATAAAAAAAATTTTCTTTTAAATCTGATATTCCTGAAGATAAAAAAACTGATTTTACATCTCCCCCTGCACAAAATGCTTTGCCCTCACCTTTTATTAAAACTCTTTTAATGCTTTTTTTATTTTCCCAATCTTTTAATTTATCATATAAAAGTTCAGCCATTTCTAAATCCAAAGCATTCAGTGCTTTAGGTCTGTTTAAAATAATAATACCGACCTCTTTTTCTTCTTTTAAAATTATTGAATTGTTCAATTTTTATAACCCATAACTTTTTTTGGTATTCCAACTTCTCTTGCTTTAAGTCTATTAATTTCATCACGTAATTTTGCTGCATCTTCAAACTCTAATTTAGATGCTAATTCGTTCATTTTTTTCTCTAAATTTTTTATGTGATTTTCCATATTTTCTCCTACCAATTCTTTTGTATTCTCCAAATCAACTGTAACATGGTCCTGTTCTACAGTTGTTTCTAATATTTCTTCTATGCCTTTTTTAATAGTAAGTGGGGTGATATTATTTAATTTATTAAATTTTAATTGCTTGCCTCTTCTTCTCTCAGTTTCATTTATTGCTTCTTGCATACTTTTAGTTTTATTATCAGCATACATAATTACTTTACTATCAATATTTCTAGCTGCTCTTCCAATTGTTTGAATTAAACTTGTTTTTGAACGAAGATAACCTTCTTTATCTGCATCTAGGATAACCATTAAGGCGCATTCAGGTATATCTAAACCTTCTCGTAAAAGATTAATCCCTATTAAAATATCAAAAACTCCCAAACGCAAATCCCTTATTATTGCAACTCTTTCGAGAGTATCGATATCAGAATGAAGATATCGAACTTTTAATCCTTCTTCATGCATATATTCAGTTAGATCTTCTGCCATTTTTTTTGTTAGGGTTGTTATCATAACTCTATATTTTTTGTTGATAACTGATTTGCATTCATCAACTAAATTATCAATTTGATGTTTAGTTGATCTAATTTCAATTGGAGGATCAATTAAACCTGTAGGTCTTATTACTTGTTCTACAAAGGCCCCCCCAGTTTTTTTCAACTCATAATCCGCAGGTGTTGCACTGACAAAAACAGTTTGAGGTCTCATTAAATCCCATTCCTCTCTTTTTAAGGGTCTATTATCAATACAACTTGGTAATCTAAAACCATATTGTGCTAAAGTAGATTTTCTAGAAAAGTCACCTTTGTACATTCCAGCAATTTGACTACATGTAATGTGACTTTCATCAATAAATAGTAAAGAATCTTCTGGCATGTATTCATATAGGGTTGGAGGAGGTTCGCCAGGTTTTCTTCCAGATAAGTATCTCGAGTAATTTTCAATTCCACTACAACTTCCAGTTGTTTCTAACATTTCAAGATCAAAAGTAGTTCTTTCATCCAATCTCTGGTTTTCTAAAAGTTTATTTTCACTTTTAAAAATTTTAAGCTGTGTTTTGAGATCATCTTTTATTTGAGATATAGCTTTTTTAATTGTTGGTTTAGGAGTTACATAATGTGAATTAGCAAAAATTCTAATTTCATCCAATTGATTTAATTTTTCTCCTGTTAGTGGATCTATTTCATTTATTGACTCAATTTCATCTCCAAACATTGAAATTCTCCATGAACAATCTTCATAGTGAGAAGGAAAAATTTCTAAAATATCACCTTTTACTCTAAAACTTCCTCTTTTAAAATCCATGTCTCTTCTTTTATATAAAAGTTCAACTAATTTTTTGATTATAATATCTCTATTGATCAATTGATTTTTCTTTAAGATAAAAGACATCGAAGAATATGAATCTACTGATCCAATTCCGTAAATACAAGATACAGAAGCAACGATTATTGTATCTTTTCTTTCAACCAAAGATCTTGTAGCAGAATGTCTAAGTCTATCAATTTGTTCATTAATTGAAGATTCTTTTTCTATGAATGTGTCTGTTCTAGGCACATAAGCTTCTGGTGTATAATAATCATAATAACTTACAAAATATTCAACAGCATTATCAGGAAAAAGACTTTTCATTTCACCGTATAATTGTGCTGCAAGAGTTTTGTTTGGTGCCATAATTAAAGTGGGTCTTTGAAGTTCTTCTATAACCTTAGCCATGGTAAAAGTTTTTCCAGAACCAGTTACGCCTAATAATACTTGTTCATTTTCTCCTTCTTTTATATTTTTTACTATAGTTTCAATAGCACTTGGCTGATCACCACTAGGTTCAAAATCACTTACAATCTTAAATTTTTTTGTTTTATCAATTTTTAAAATATTATTTTTTGATTTAGATTTCATATAGAGTTTATATAATTATCTAAATAGTTGTATTTATCCAAAAAAAGGCCTTGCTTAGTTATTGTTGCATTAAAAATTCTACCATCATCTTTATTTATCAAAAAGGGTATTACATGCTTTACAATACCATTACCAAATTCAAAACTTGAATCTCTTGGAAGCTCTGATGGCAGATTATCTACAGCCATTATAGCAATATTATCTTTTTCATCTTCATCTTCTTTAAATGTTTTTTTATCAAGATAAAAATATGGATTTTCTATTGTTGTAGATTTAATTGTTGTCGGAACTGATCCATCAACATCACATGTTATATCTCCAATTATCTTTAATTTATCTATTTCTTTTAATTGATCTTTATTAAATATTTTTGGAGATCCTGGTTCCCAATAATGAGCACTTATGTATACATTTGATTCTTTTAAATAAGGCATAACACAACTAGAATATTCTTCAGGAAATTTTATAAAATGTAATAAATCAAAATTTTTTTTTTCATTATGAACAACATAATCTTTTGTTTGTAAATTGCAAAATATAGGTGACTCTATTTTAGATTTCAAAAAATCATCTTTACTTACTTGTTTAATATTAGTTTCATTTAGCAACTCTATAACACCTTTAGCAACCCTTCCATCTCCAGTTACAAGTAATTTCATTTTTGGAAAAATAATTTTTTTTAAAATATTTTTTATTCTTTCATAATTATTTATTTTATAGGCTCTACCGAGTGGAAGAAATTTATTATGATGGAGAAATAAGTTTAGTGTGTTAAAACAACCAACAATCCCAGCAAATCTACCGAAACCAAGATATCTAGTTCCTTTTATGTCTCTTATATTTTCATAATCTATTAACTTAATTTTTTTTTTAATTATTGATCTTAAAAGCTCTTTTTTGTCCATACCTGGTGTACCTTGTGCGTTAATCAATGTATCAGGATTTAATTTATAAGTATGTGAAAAAAAAACATAGGTTTTATTTTCTAAAAGTTTTTCTGGATCAACTTCTTTAACACCAAATATAATATCACATTCATTTAAGCTTTCATTTATGAAAGCGCCACTTTTTTGATACTCGTCATCACTAAAAGATCTTAATTTTGATGGCTGGACAATAACTTTAATTTTGGGATACTTTTTTTTTATTTGTTCAATATTTTTTGGAGCAAGAGGTGTTCTAAAATCATCTACACGACTTTCTCTAATTATACCTAAGCAATTCATATTAAATTAAATATTTTTTTTTATCTTAATATTGTTTTGATCCAAAATTTTAAAATAGTAGTTTATAATTTCATGTTTATGAGGGGCTGCTTTTACACCGGGATCTAATTTATTATCAAGAATTAAATCTATAGAAGCAGACAATGTTAATGAAACTAATTTTCCCATAGCAGTTTTATCATTAGTGCCTTTTTCATCTAAGAAATAAGAGCCTTCAAATATTTTACTATTATTTTTTTTTGCTTCAAGTGAAACATATAGAACAACTCTATCCTCCTCATCTTTCAAGTATTGATTCGTAGACCATAATTCATCACTCTTAGATGCAATTTCTTCATCAAGATTGGATGATTTATTATCTAGCATGTTAAAAATATTTGACCAAGCTTTAGACCATCCATCTAATCTTAATGTACCTCTAACAAATTCATTTATTTTCCATCTTGAGTCAAAGTTATACTCTTCAATATAAGGTGTTGAGTCTCTATTAGGGTAAGCTTCATAATTTTCATTATTTACAGAAAAATTACCTATATTCTTGTAAGGTGTTATAGTTTTAATTTCATAATTTGATATAAATTTAGCATTATTATTTAGGGCTTTAATTACTCCAACTGGTGACCAACTAAATTTATAGCGAAATTCATTAGGTATAGCAGGAAATCCTCCACAATATGATTGATATCTTACTGAAATATCTTCAAAATTTTTTTCTTTTAGCTCTTTCACTAAAAGATGTGAAAAAAAATGATCAATACC
>MDSY01053226.1_pt1 | contig 13001 bp, 10 predicted proteins | sample 811131 | NCBI WGS metagenome assembly MDSY01 (sample SAMN05326643, study PRJNA326480) | marine metagenome | isolation source: seawater | place: Atlantic Ocean: South West | collected 2010
AATAAATCTGGGGGCCAATCAGGTGGAGTTACCATGAACTCCCCCAGGCTTGAAAAAGAGCAAGGGTAATGAGTATTTTCCAGGTTGGTTGGTCTCCTTGATATTAATAATGACAATTGATTCAAAAGTATTAGCTCTTAAATATCGTCCTCAAATCTTTAATGATTTAGTAGGCCAAGAAGTTGTTAGTGAGACAATTTATAATTCAATAAAATCTAACAAATTGGCAAATGCATATCTTTTTACAGGAATTCGAGGAGTGGGAAAAACAACAATCGCTAGGATAGTTGCAAAATCATTAAATTGTGAAAATGGAGTGGAAAATTTATGTAAAGAAGTTTTTTGTCAGCATTGTAAATCTATAATAAATTCTAATCATATAGATGTATTAGAGATGGATGCTGCCAGCAAAACAGGTGTAGATGATGTTAGAGATCTTATAGAATTTTCACGCTACGGACCTACTTCAGCAAAATATAAAATTTTTATTATAGATGAAGTCCACATGCTCAGCAAGCAAGCTTTCAATGCTCTCCTTAAAACATTGGAAGAACCCCCTAATTATTTAAAATTTATTTTTGCTACCACTGAAATAAAAAAAATACCAATAACTGTAGTTTCAAGATGCCAAAGATTTGACTTACCTAGAATAAAATCTGATCAATTATTTGAGTTTATTAAAAAAATCACAGAGAAAGAAAAAGGAAAAGCAACCGAAGAAGCTTTGAAGCTAATAGTAAAAATTTCAGAGGGTTCGGTGCGAGATGCATTATCTTTATTAGATCGTGGATTAATGAGCAATAAAGAAGGTGAAGAATTAGATTTAAAAAAAGCACAAAAAATTTATGGATACTTTGATAAAAGCTCACTAATTGAATTATTTGAAAAATTGTTTAAAGGAGATGAAGAGTCTGTAATTAAATTATATAGAAAATTATATCAAGCCGGCATTGAACCTAAAATTTTTTTAAACGATTTTCTAGAAATTCTTTATTATATTAAGAATATTTCTTCAATAAGAATGGATGGAACAAATTTTTTATTAAATGATAGAGAATTTGATAAGATAAAAGAGATTTCAAATGCAGTCAATTCCAATGATATAATTTTATTTTGGCAGTTTGCAATCAAAACAATTCATGAAATAGATATTGTTGCTAATTCAAATTTGTCAGTAGAAATGTTTTTGATTAGATTAATTTATTTAAAAGATTTTAAAAAAACAGAATTAAAAAATTCAACAATTAGTAAAAACATAATAAATAATACAAATGAGAATATAGATTTATCAAAAGGTTTAAAATCTATAGATCAAATTAAAAATATTTCACAAGAAGATAAATCTTTACCCAAAACAAAATCTAATGATTTAACTAATGAAATAGGTATAAACAATTTTGATGAATTAATTGATTTGTGTAACAAAAAAAAAGAAATTAAACTTAAATATGAGCTAGAAAATAATGTAAATCTTGTAGCTTTTGAAGAAGGTAGAATAGAAATAGCATTTAATGAAAATATAAATAAATATTTTATAAAAGATTTAACCAATAAATTACATGATTGGACCAATAAAAGATGGATAATTTTACTTACAAAAAAACAAGGAAAAATTTCTAAAAAACAACAGGAAAAAAATAATAAAAATAATCTTCTGGAAGAAGGTAAAAAAAGTTTAATTTACAAAAAAGTTTTAGAAATTTTACCTGATGCAGAATTGATAGATTTACAATTAAATAAGAATAAAAATGACTGATTTCAGCAAAATAATAGATAAGGCTAAAGAGCTGGAAACAAAAATGAAAGAAAGCCAAGAAAAAATAAAACAAATTATAGTTATTGGTGTTTCTGGAGGGGGTACTGTAAAAGTTACTCTTAATGGGGAAGGTGAAATGGTTAACTTAGATCTTTCTGATGAAGTTTTAAAAGAGGACAAAGAAATAATTGAAGATTTAATATCTGCTGCTTATAATAATGCAAAAAACCAATTAAAGTCGAAAACCTCTGAAGAAATACACAAAACTACAGGAGGGTTAGGTATACCAGGATTTAAATGGCCACTTTAATTTAAATGCAGAATATTTCAGAAATAGATAATTTAATAAAACTTATTTCAAAATTACCTGGCTTAGGACCCAAGTCTGCAAAAAGAATAATTTTAAAAATGATAAATAATCGTGATGAGTTAATGAAACCATTAGCTCTAACTTTGAGCGAAGTATATAAAAATGTAATACGATGTAAAGTTTGTGGAACTTTAAAATCTAATTCATCTTCTTGTGATAATTGTGAAAATGTTTTGAAAAAATATAATAAGATTTGTGTAGTAGAAAATATAGCAGATCAATGGGCTATTGAAAGCTCAAGTATATTTCAAGGATATTTTCATATTCTTGGTGGTACTCTTTCTAATACTATCAATCAAAGAAAAGAGGATTTGCTTATAGATTCTTTGATTGAAAGAGTTAAAAAAAATAATATAGAAGAAGTTATTTTAGCAACAAGTGCAACTGTTGAAGGTCAAACTACAGCATTTTATATTAAAGACAGTTTAAAAAATACATCTGTAATAGTTTCTAAACTTGCTCAAGGTTTGCCCGTTGGAGGAGAGATTGAAACTTTAGATGACGGTACTTTAATTTCTGCTTTTAAAAATAGAAAAGGATTAAAACCAGAGTCAGATTGATTTTTTCATCAATCTATTAAAATGAAGTAAAGGTTCCGTGTAACCAGATGGTTGAAACTTTCCGTGAAAAACTAAATCACAAGCAGCTTTAAATGATATAGATTTATCAAAGTTTTCTGACATAGACTGATAAGTAGATTGGCCTTTCATGCCAGGTTCTTTTATATTTTGGGAATCAACAATTTTTGCCATCTTTTTCATAATTTCTAAAACTTGTGTTTTGCTACATATTCCATGATGCAACCAGTTAGCAATGTGTTGGCTGCTTATTCGGCAAGTAGCTCTATCTTCCATTAAACCAACACCATTTATATCAGGTACTTTTGAACACCCAACAGATTGGTCAATCCATCTAACCACATATCCCAAAATTCCTTGAGCATTATTTTTAAGTTCTTTATTTATTTCTTCAATCGACCAGTTAGGTCTTTTAGCAACTGGTATAGTTAATAAATCTGAAAGTTTGGCAGGTTTTCTTTTTAAAAGCTCTTTTTGTTTGGCAAAGACATTAACTTCATGGTAGTGAAGAACATGCAATGAAGCTGCGGTAGGAGATGGAACCCAAGCACAATTAGCACCAGCCAATGGATGGTCAATTTTTTGTTTCATCATATTTCCCATTAAATCTGGCATTGCCCACATGCCTTTTCCTATTTGTGCTTTTCCTGAAAACCCACAAGAAATTCCTATATCTACATTGTTTTTTTCATAAGCAGAGATCCATTTTGAAGATTTCATATTTCCTTTAAGAATCATTGGACCAACTTCCATTGATGTGTGAATTTCATCTCCAGTCCGGTCTAAAAAGCCAGTATTGATAAAAAACACTCTTTTTTTTAAAACTCTAATACATTCTTTTAGATTAACTGAGGTTCTTCTTTCTTCATCCATAATTCCACAAAGTATTTGATTTTTTTTTAGATTTAATGCTTTTTCAACTTTTTCAAAAATTAGATTAGTAAAAATGCATTCCTCAGGTCCATGCATCTTTGGTTTAACAATATAAATCGAATTAGTTCTTGAATTACCTTTTTTTTTAAAATCGTGAAGACATGCAAGAGAAGTAACAAAAGCATCAATAATTCCTTCTGGGCATTCGGATCCGTCTTTTAAAAGTATTGCAGGATTAGTCATAAGATGTCCAACATTTCTATTTAGTAGTAACGATCTACCATGTAATTTAATTTTTTTGCCTTTGTTTGATATATAATTTCTGTCAGGGTTTAATTTTCTTAAAATTTTTTTTCCATTTTTTAAAAATTTTACTTTTAAATTTCCTTTCATCAATTTTAGCCAATTTCGATATCCTAGAACTTTATCTTCAGCATCTACCGCAGCTACGCTATCTTCGTGATCACAAATAGTAGAAATTGCAGATTCTAGAATAATATCCTGTATTTTTATATTATCTTGATTACTTTCTGGATTATTAATTTTCATATCTTCATTTTGATCAAATAATATTTCAATGTGCAGATTATTATTAACGAACAAGAGTGAAGATAATTTATTTGATTTTTTCTTATAACCCACAAATTGTTTAGGATTTTTTAATTTTAAATTTAATTTATTGTTTTTTACTTCAGGGATTTCATTTAAATTTTTCCAGCTTTTATCATTCATAGGAATATATTTATCTAATAAATTACGAGCATATTCTATGACTCTTTTACCTCTAATTGGATTGTATGTTTTTCCTTTTAAAGCCCCATGTGTTTCTGGAATTATATCTGTACCATATAAACTATCGTATAAACTAACCCATCTTGCGTTAGCTGCATTTAATAAAAATCTTGCATTAGAAATGGGACAGACTAGTTGAGGACCACAAATACTTGATATTTCTTTATCAACATTTTTTGTTAAAATTTTAAAATTTGAACTAGATTTTTTTAAATAACCAATTTTTTTTAAGAATTTTTCATAAACTTTTAAATTTAGCTTTTCATTTTTTCTTTCTAAATGATAGGTATCGATTGATTTTTGCAATTTTTCTCTTGTTTCTAATAACTTTTTATTTTTTGGTGTTAATTCGTTTACTACTTTACTAAAATCATTCCAAAATTTATCTTTTTTAATATCAATTCCTTTTAAAAGTTCATTATTTATAAAATCAAATAGTATCTTGGAAACTGAAAGATTTTTAATTTTTATATATTGTTCTTTTTTTTTCATTTAAATAATGCTTATTTTTAATATAAATTAATTATTTTATACTTTGACCATTTTATTGCCTATTTTAAATGGATAAACAACTGTATTAATTAACAAATATATGAAAAATTATTTAAATTTTGAAACAGAAGTAAAAAATCTTGAAGCTGAATTAGATCAATTAAAAGACCCTTATAATCAAGAAGGATTGTCTGAAGTTAATACTTCAAGAATTTCTAATATTCAGAAACAAATAGACGAGAAGCTTAAAGATATTTATTCAAATTTAAATCCTTGGCAAACAGTATTAGTTGCAAGACACGAGGATAGACCAAAAGCAAAATTTTTTATAGAGAGTCTCATTGATGAATTTGTTCCACTATCAGGAGATAGGTTTTATGGAGAAGATAAATCAGTTATTTCTGGATTTGGTAAATTTAATAAGAAGTCAGTACTAGTTATCGGTCAAGAAAAAGGAGAGGACCTGGAATCAAGAATTGATAGAAATTTTGGGATGATGAGACCAGAAGGTTATCGCAAAACAATAAGATTAATGAAGCTTGCAGATAAATTTAAAATTCCAATAATTTCTTTTATTGATACACCAGGAGCATATCCTGGAGTTGGTGCAGAAGAAAGGGGCCAAGCAGAAGCAATAGCAAAATCAATTGAATGTTGCATGGAATTAACTGTACCAACAATCTCAGTAATTATAGGAGAAGGAGGCTCTGGAGGCGCTATAGCATTAGCCTCTTCAAGTAAAGTTTTGATGTTACAGAATGCAATTTATTCTGTTATATCACCTGAGGGATGTGCAACAATTCTATGGAGAGATCCTAAAAAAACTTTAGAAGCTTCTAAGGCAATGAAATTATCTTCAAAAGATCTTTTTAATCTTGATATTATTGATGAGATTATAATTGAACCTAATGGCGGCGCTCATAGAGATAGAGAACTAATATTGGAAAATGTTAAGAATTCTCTAGAAAAAAATTTACAATTTTTTACATTAATGGATGGAAATGAAATATTAAATCATCGAAAAAATAAATTTTTGTCAATTGGTAGAAATAAAGGTTTTAAAAGCAATTCAGATATACCAGAAAATCTTTCTATGAAAGAAAATATTACTGACAAATTAAAATCTAAATTTATGAATGATAAAAAAAAAAATTTATATATTTTTTTCTATAATAGTTTTATTTTTTCTGATTTTATTTTTATTATAAGGCGCCATGACAGTGTTTATATTTTTTTCCTGAATTACATGGACAAGGTTCATTTCTTCCGATTTTTTTCTTTGATAACTCTTTAAATTTATTATTTCTGGTTTTGTTAAAATCTTCCTCTTGTTCGTTATCGACAATTTTTAAATTTAGCAATATTGTTATTAAATCACATTTTAATTTATTTAGTAAGTTTTCAAACAATGTGAAAGCTTCTTTTTTATATTCTACTAAAGGATCTCTTTGACCATAAGATCTTAACCCAATTACTTGTCTTAATTGCTCAAGATATTGAATATGCATTTTCCAGTTTTGATCAATTAGCTGTAAAAAAATTCTTTTTTCAATTTCTAACGATCGATCATCTCCAATAATTTTCTTTCTTTCTTCTCTTTTTTCTATTAATTTTTTATTAATTGATTTACCAAATTCATCATCATTTGAATTAATTAATTTTTCTATTTGATCATCATCAAATGATTTACCAACCAAAGATTTGACTTGTGTTGAAAATTCACTTGAAATAGGATCAGATAAATTTTTTGATTTAATTGATTTTAATTGATTAATTATTTCACTTAGAAATTGATCAGCATATTCATTTGTACTTTTTTCATTAATTACCTTGTTTCTTTGACCAAAAATTACATGTCTTTGATCATTTAAAACATTGTCAAATTTTAAAAGAGTTTTACGAATATCAAAGTTTCTAGCTTCAACTTTTTGTTGAGCTCTTTCGAGAGCTTTATTAATCCAAGGATGATCAATGCTTTCACCATCTTTTAAGCCAAGTTTTTCAAGCATATTATTCATAGACTCGGATCCAAATATTCTCATCAAATCATCCTCTAAACTTACAAAAAAAATTGAATTTCCTTCATCTCCTTGCCTACCAGATCTTCCTCTAGCTTGATTATCTACTCTTCTACTTTCCATCCTTTCTGTACCAATTACGAATAAGCCACCTATATTTTTTACGTCATCTTTTTGACTTTCGTCCTGTCCACCTAATTTAATATCAACTCCTCGTCCTGAAATGCTTGTTGTTATAATTATTGAATTTTTCTTTCCTGCGTTTGCAATTATTTCTGCTTCTTTCTCATGATTTTTTGCGTTTAAAACTATATGTTTAATTTCTTTTTTTTCTAATAATTGAGAATAATGTTCAGATTTATTTATACTTGCCGTAAAAACTAATAATGGTTGATTTTTTTTATTACATTCAATTATTTTGCAAATAATTGCATCATCTTTTTCTTTATTAGTTCTGAATATTTGATCATTCCAATCTTTTCGAATCATTTTTTTGTTAGTTGGGATTGATACTACAGGAAGATTATAAATTTCATAAAATTCTTCAGATTCAGTTTGGGCAGTTCCTGTGCATCCAGCCAATTTTTTGTAGAGTTTAAAAAAATTTTGATAAGTTATAGAGGCCAATGTTTGATTTTCTGAATTTACAACTAGTTTTTCTTTTGCTTCCAAGCTTTGATGCAAACCATCCCCAAATCTTCTTCCAGGTAATTGTCTTCCAGTTTGTTCGTCAATAATTATAATCTCACCATCTTTAATAATATAATCTTTACCATTATGGAAAAGATAATTTGCCTTTAAGGCTTGATTAACATGGTGAACTAAATGAAGGTTTTCTGGGTCATAAAAATTATTATTTTTTAAAATTTTTGCATCTGAAAATATTTTTTCAATATTATCTATACCTTTATTTGTAAGTAAAATATTTTTATCTTTTTCATCAATCTCAAAATCATCATCTTTTAAATTTTTTACAAACTTATCAATTGCAATATATTGGCTAGTTTTATCTTCTGCTGATCCAGATATAATTAAAGGAGTTCTTGCTTCATCAATTAAACATGAGTCTATCTCATCTACGATAGCATAATGATAATTTCTTTGAACCATGTCCTCTTTAGAAAATTTCATATTATCTCTTAGATAATCAAAACCTAATTCGCTGTTAGTGGCATATGTAATATCTTTTGAATAACTATCTTTTCTTTCCTCATCCGTTTGTCCTGTGTTTATATAACCACATGATAAACCTAAAAAATTATATATCTTTCCCATATTTTGACTATCCCTTTTGGCCAAGTAATCATTTATTGTAACTATGTGAACACCATTCTTTTCTAATGCATTTAAATATGCTGGTAGAGTAATAGCCAAAGTTTTACCTTCACCAGTTTTCATTTCTGCGATTTTATTTTCATGAAGAGCTATTCCACCTATTAATTGCACATCAAAATGTCTTTCTTTAATAATTCTTTTAGAAGCTTCCCTTACAAGCGCAAAGGCTTCTGGTAAGATTTTAGATATAGATTCACCATTTTTTAATTGTTCAATAAATTTTTCGGTTTTTTTTGGAAATTCACTATTTTCCAATTTCTCAATATCTTTTTCAAAATTGTTTATCTTATCCACAACTTTTTGAATTCTATCCAGCTCTTTTTGATTTCCACTTTTTATGATCTTTGAAATAAGATTTAGAGGGTTAAGCATTTTTGATGTATTATTAGTTATTAAAAATATATAATAATTAATTTAAAATTTTAAATATCATGGTTTTTGGCATAAACAACTTTTTTGATAACAGAAATAAAAAGTCAAAAATTGGTGATTTTCAAGATCTTGAACACCTAGATGGACTTTCTATTTCTTCAGTAAGCGCAGGACTGTATGAAAAGAAAAGAGATGATTTAGTATTATTTTATTTTAGAGATGGTGCAAATTATGCCTCAGTTTTTACTAAATCTAAGATTATTTCAGAAAATATAAAATGGAACCTTAAGGTTAAATCTAAAAAATTGAGTGCACTTTTAGTTAATACGAGAAATGCAAATACATTAACTGGAATACATGGTTATAATTCTTTAAAAGATTTATCTTTAGACTTGTCAAAAAAATTATCTCAGAAACAAAAAATGGATGAAGATAATCCAAAAAAAATAAATCCAAATGAAATAATGTTTGCTTGTACAGGAACTATAGGTGAAAGATTCCCAATTAATAAAATTAAAGACAGTCTTCCAAAATTGATTCAAAAAATAAAATATACACAAAATAAATTAATCTGGTTAAAAGCTGCTCTAGGAATAATGACTACAGATACAAAACCAAAACTCTCAATGTCAGAATGTAAAATTGGATCTACCAATGTAAAAATTTATGGATTGGCAAAAGGCTCAGGTATGATTTATCCTAATATGGCTACTACTCTTGGATTTATATTTACTGATGCAAATCTACCATCTGAAGTTCTTAAACAATTGTTAAAAAAAAATATTCAAACAACTTTTAATGCTATTTCGTGTGATGGAGATACTAGCACAAATGATATGGTCTCACTTTTTTCAACTAATAAAGCAAATAATCCTATAATCAAAAATATAAAAGACAAGAGATTGAAAAAATTTAGTAATTCACTTCATGAAGTGTTATTAAATTTAGCCAAGAGAGTTGCTTCTGATGGAGAGGGAGCATCCAAATTTATAACCATTAATTGTATAAATTGTAGGAACGAAAAAGATGCAAAAAAAATTTCATTTTCTATTGCAAATTCAACATTAGTTAAAACAGCTTTTGCAGGAGAAGATCCAAATTGGGGTAGAATTGCTATGGCAATAGGGAAAAGTGGTGTGAAAATTGAAGCAAAAAAAATTTCAATTTATATTGGAACCTTTAAAATTTTATTCAAAGGCAATTTGTCAGAAAGTTATGATGAAATGAAAGTAAGTCAATATATGAAAAATGAATCTATAGATATTACTATTGATCTTGGTGTTGGTATAAAAAATTTTACAGCCTACACAATGGATTTGACAAAAAGATATATTGAAATTAATGCAGATTATAGATCCTAGCTATATTGAATTTTTTAATAAAATTATTAAATTGTCTTTATGATTAAATATTCTTTAAAGTGCCAAAATTGTAACATTGAATTTGATAGTTGGTTTAGTTCCTCGAATGAATTTGATCGAATAAAAAAACTAAATTTAATTAATTGTGCATCATGTGGCTCTCTAAAAGTTAGAAAATCATTAATGTCTCCAAATTTAGTAAAAAAAAACAAACTGCAAATTGATCAAAAAAATCAAAAAATTAAAGATATAAAAAATAAATTAATAGATTATCAAAAATTTGTTAAGGAAAATTTTAAATTCGTAGGAGACAATTTTGCTTATGAGGCAAGATCAGTACATTATAACAATAATAAAAAAGAAAAAAAAGGAATTTATGGCAATGCTTCATTGGAAGAAGTCAAGGAATTAAAAGAAGAAGGTATAGAAACCGAAACGATACCTTGGATTGATGAAAAGGAAAATTAAGTTTTTTGAAATTTTGTAATATAGTTTACAGATTTATCTGAGGAAATATTCCATTGATCAAATATTGGATTAAACTTCATTCCATCCATTTTTTTTAGACTTAAAGAGTTTTTTTTACAAATATTTATAAGATTTTCTGGTTTTACAAATTTATCCCATTCATGAGTTCCTATAGGCAACCATCTTAAAATATATTCCGCTCCTATTATTGCAAATAAATATGATTTTAAAGTTTGATTTAATGTTGCAATAAACATAATACCAGATTTTTTTAAAAATTTTGAACTTTGTTTTATAAAAAAATTTACGTCTTCAACATGTTCAATTATTTCCATATTTAAAACAACATCAAATTTTTTAATTGTATTAAATTTTTCTGGTGAAGTATTAAAATATTTAATATTAAGCTTACTTTTTTTTAAATGATGTTTTGCAATTTTAATATTTTTTTCTGAAGCATCAATTCCAATTACTTTACCTCCAAGTCTCGCCATCGGCTCTGCTAGTAGCCCACCCCCGCAACCAATATCTAAAATATTTAGACCTTTTAGTGGTTGATTTTTATTTTTTATTTTGAAATCTTGTATTATATTTTCTTTAATATATTGAATTCTTATTGGGTTAAATTTGTGTAAAGGCTTGAATTTTCCATTTGGATTCCACCATTCTTCAGCAATTTTAGAAAATTTTTCTATTTCTTTATTATTTATCGTGTTACTTTTCATTGGATATTGACATTACAGTCAAGATGTATTTTATCAATATATTTTAACTTTTATTAAAAAAATTATTCAATGAAAATTGTAGTTTTAAAGTTTGGAGGTACATCAGTAGGTACTATTGATAGAATTAATAAGGTCGCCAAAATAATTAAGAATTATATAAAAAAAAAATATAAAGTAATTGTTCTTTCATCAGCCATGAGCGGAGTAACTAATGATTTGATAGAAAAGTCGAAAAAGATAAGTAAAAATTTTTCTGACTCAGAGTACGATGCACTAGTTTCTGTTGGTGAACAGATATCTTGCTCATTGATATCAGGTAAATTAATAGACATGGGTTATAAAGCCAGATCCTGGTTGTCTTGGCAGATACCAATTATAACTGAAGGCCAACATAAGTTTTCCAGAATTTCTCAAATCAATAAAAAAGAAATTTTCAAATACTTAAAATCTGGAGGAATTCCAATTATTGCAGGGTTTCAAGGAATAAATAATCAAAATAGAATCACAACTATTGGAAGAGGTGGGACAGATTCAAGTGCGGTTATGTTCGCAAAGTTTTTTGATGCGAAAAAATGTATTATTTTTACTGATGTAGAGGGTGTTTTTACGACCGACCCAAATAAATTAAAATCTGCAAAAAAAATTAGAGTAATTTCTTATGAAGAAATGCTAGAAATGGCTTCTTTGGGAGCAAAAGTAATGCAACCCCACTCTATTCAGGATGCTAGGCTGAATAAAATAGATATAGAAGTTAAGTCATCTTTTATAAATAAATCTGGAACTTTGATTACTAAAAGAAAAAATATAATTAATAATAAAATTATCACAGGAATATCTTCAACACAAAATGATGCCAAAGTTACCCTTTTAGGAATTAAAGACAAACCAGGAATTGCTGCCTCTATATTTAAACCACTTTCAGAAAATTCAATAAATGTAGATATGGTAGTTCAAAATATTTCAGCAAATGGAAATGAAACAGACCTAACATTTACAATTAAATCAGATGATTTAAATAAAACAAAAAAAACTATTTATGAAAATAAAAAAATAATTTTTAAAAGTTTGCTATTTGATAAAAATGTATCTAAAGTATCTATTATTGGTGTAGGAATGATAACAACTCCAGGAGTTACCTATCGAATGTTTCAAACTCTAGCAAAACAGAAAATTAATATTCAAGTTATATCAACTTCTGAAATAAAAATTTCTGTTTTAATTAACAAAAGAAATATAAAAAAGGCAATTTTAGCACTTCATAAAGAATTTAATTTAGATAAATAAAAAATGAGCATTAGGCCATTTAGAGATATAAAAAGAAAAAAAACTAAAGAAATATTTGTTGGAGATGTAAAAGTTGGTGGAAATAATCCTATTTCAGTTCAAACTATGACCAACACTCTTACTAGTGATATAAAAAAAACTATTAATCAAATCAATGAAATTTCAGAAATTGGTGCAGATATAGTTAGAGTATCATGTCCCGATCAAGATTCAACAAGAGCATTAAAAGAAATAGTTAAACATGTTTCTGTGCCAATAGTAGCCGATATTCATTTTCATTACAAACGGGCAATCGAGGCTGCAGAAAATGGAGCAAAATGTCTAAGAATAAATCCTGGAAATATTGGAGATGAAAAAAAAATTAAAGAAATAATTAATGCTGCGAAAAATAATAATTGTTCTATAAGAATCGGAGTAAATGCTGGATCTCTGGAGACAGATATATTAGAAAAATTTAAAGAACCTTGTCCTGAGGCACTAGTTGAAAGCGCTTTAAGAAATATTGGTATAATTGAAAATGAGGATTTTTTTAATATTAAGATAAGCGTTAAATCATCTGATGTTTTTTTATCTATTG
>MDSY01047151.1_pt1 | contig 12995 bp, 20 predicted proteins | sample 811131 | NCBI WGS metagenome assembly MDSY01 (sample SAMN05326643, study PRJNA326480) | marine metagenome | isolation source: seawater | place: Atlantic Ocean: South West | collected 2010
AAGAACTAATTATGGCTCAGACACACAAGGTGGGGGTCAGTCAGTTGGAAGCGCGATAGGCATATCCACCGGAACGGTGATAACTGTTACCGTTGGTGCAGGCGGTGGTAGTGCCACTACTGGAAGTGATTCATCGATTGCATATAGCTCAACTACTCTTACTGCGTCTGGCGGAGGAGCAGGATCAACATACAATACTGCAGGCGGTGATGGCGGATGCGGAGGGGGCGCCGGTTCAGCAAGACAAACGACTGCTCAATCTGCTGGTGGATCCGCAACAGGGAGTCCAGCTTTTGGTTATGATGGTGGAGCTAGTAGATCTGGTGGCCACACATCTGATTCACATATCTCTTCAGGTGGCGGTGGTGGCACCGGTGCAGTTGGAGAAGTTGCAAGTACAGACGGTGCAGGCCATGGCGGTGATGGCGGTAATGGTGTTACGTCGACAATAATAGGCACGTCTGACGCGTCATCTGCCAGCGTAGGTGAAGTTGATGGTGGTAGTCTATATTTTGGCGGCGGTGGCGGCGGGTCATACTTTCTAAGTGGTGCTCAAGGTACTGGAGGCCTTGGCGGCGGTGCTAACGGAGTATCGTACTCAGCTGCTGGACAAGATGGCACTACAAATACAGGCGGTGGCGGTTCTGGTGGTCATGGTAATAATGGTGGTGATGGCGGATCTGGTGTTGTAATTCTTAGGTTAGAACAAAATGCTGCAGCAACAAGTGGATCACCAACGCTGGTAACAATAGGATCAGACAAAGTCTATATATTTAAATCAAGTGGGAGTTTAACAATATAATGGCTCACTTCGCAGAACTTAATAATGTTGGTCTTGTAACTCGTGTAATCGTAGTCTCAAACTCAGATATTCAAGATAGCGATGGTATTGAACAAGAGGCACTAGGTGTTGCGTTTTGCCAAAATCTACTAGGATCAAATACGGTATGGAAGCAGACTAGCTACAACGGTAGTTTCCGGAAAAATTTTGCAGGCCCAGGATCTAGGTATGATAGTACAAGAAATGCTTTCATACCACCACAGCCATTTGTTTCATGGAACTTAAACGAAACAACATGCCAGTGGGAAGCTCCGGTAACAAAGCCAGATGACGGAAACAGATACGTTTGGAATGAAGCTACAAAGGCTTGGGACTCAGTATAATTATAAACAGTCTACCATAGGAGAGAGATATGGCAGAAGGTCAACACCCAGCAGATACGAATGGTGATGGGGTAGTTAGTAATGAAGAACATGAGATGTATCTTTGGAATATGAAAAAGGAAATGGAAGACGCTGATGCTCAGCGTGATGCGATCCGCAAAATGGCGTGGTTCGCACTTTTTGGTTTGTTATTATATCCATTCGGGATATTTATGACATCTTTGCTTGGACTCGATACAGCAGCCGAACTGATTGCTGATATCGCTCCAACTTATTTTGCATCAATTGCAGTTTTAGTTTCGGCTTTCTTTGGAGCGGATGCACTGAAAAAGAAATAAATTATGTGGGTACTTTTAGTTATGATGATGACCACTGGAACTAATCCAGAGGTTATAGCTTATGATCAAGGATGGTTTACAAGCTGGAGTGAATGTCGCGATGTCGGAAAAGCTATGACCGACGAGCTTGATGGAACATATACATATACGTGTGTTGAATGGAAAAAGCGATAATTATGAATAGAGATGTTAGTAATAAAAATGTTTGTGTGATTGGTGGTGCTGGATTTTTAGGTTCGCATCTTGTTGACTACCTCATTGAAACAAAAAACTGTCAAGTACTCGTACTCGATAATCTAATATCAGGTCTAAAGAAACATATTCATCCAGATGCTACATTTGTTTGGCACGATATCAGGGATGAGGCTAGTGACCTGGCAAAAATCTTTACAAAGCATAATATTGAGTATGTTTTCAATTATGCTGCAGAACCTTATATCCCAGAATGTTTTCAAAGGCCTGCTCACTTCTTTGATATTAATGCTACAGCCGTACTCAAGGTAATTACAGCTTGCGAACAAGCTGATATCAAAGGACTACTTCAGGTATCCTCGGCAGAAATCTACGGTAACCTAGACGGAAAGATCAAAGAGTCTGATCCTGTAGAACCTCATTCGACCTACGGTGTATCTAAATTAGCTGCAGATGGATTAGTTCAAGTGAGATGGCGTGAGGCAAATACACCTGCAATCGCAATGCGGCAATTCAATTGTGTCGGTGAAAGAGAAACTCATGAGTACGTTATACCAGAGATTATCTCACAGCTGCATAAATCAAAGACTCTTCGAATCGGCAACAATTCATTCCGTGACTTTCAATATGCAAAGGATGCTGTGCGAATGGCAGTTGATCTACTTGAGAACGGCCAGTTTGGTGAGGTCTACAATATGGGAAGTGAAGACGGAGTTAAGATCTATGACCTTGCAGAAATGATTGGTAAAATCATGAACTGGCCATCGATTGATATTGAAGTAGACCAAGAGAAGGTAAGACCATGGGAGATATGGCATTTACAATCAGATAATACTAAATTGTATGAAGTGATTGAGAGTAGACCAGAAGTCTCATTAGAAGAAGCCCTCATAAGAACAGTTAATTATTTCAAAGACAACGGCCATCGTTGGGATTGGTAATGCAACCATATGAAAAGCTTGAAGTAGCCTATGCAGATCATATAGGCGTAAGTCACGCATGCGCAGTCAATACTGGAACTGCAGCTTTACATCTAGCCCTTGAGGCACTAGAACTTTCAGAGGATAGTAAAGTCATAGTTCCAGAGTTTACTATGTACGCAAGTGGTATGGCTGTCTACTATGCTAGACTCACTCCAGTCTTTGTAGACTGCGACGATAATCTTCTTATCAATCTAGAACATGTAAGAGAACATCTCAGAGGTGATCCAAAAATCCGTGTGTTGATGGTAACACATGTATATGGCCGAGTCGTTAATATGGCCGAGGTAATGAGTATCGCCGAAGAGTTTGATGTACGTGTTATCGAAGATGCTTGTGAAGCACAAGGCGCATACTCAGGTGGTTCACATTTCTGTACCGGTTGGTTTGGTGCAAAACCCATCGGATCATTCGACATTGGTTGCTTCTCATTTTATCAGAATAAAATAATCCATGCCGAAGAAGGTGGTATCATAGTATCCGATGACGAAGCTTTAATTAAGAAAGCAAAGGATATGAGGTCTATGAGTTTTGGTGATACGCATAACTACTACCATGAAAGGATAGGATTTAACTATCGGTGTACAAATTCTCAAGCTTCAATGGTACTTGAGTCCCTTGCAAATGTAGATGAAAATCTAGATAAGAGGCAACAGATATGTGACCTGTATAATTTTTATATCGATGAAAAAAATCAGATGCCTAACAATAGGGCAGTTGTCTGGGTTTATGATATGAAACATCATGATGCAAATATGGTTGTTAAAATACTCAAAAGCAAAGGCATTCGAGCAAGACATTCATTTAAGCCTATGTCGTATCAGCCGATATTTAAACACGCTACAACTGGAAAAAATGCGCTGAGAAAGAGTGAAGAAGTATTCTATGTTCATATTAATCCAGATCAAACCGTAGATGAAATTAAAAACAACGCAAACATAATTAACGAAGTGTTATATGAAATTTAAGATAGTAACTACATTTAAGGATGTCATCAGAAAGATCGATAATATTGATCTATCAACATTGAATGATAAAGCGAGAAGGCACTGGGAAAAGAACGGCAATGAAACCATCTCATTTGGAATGAGACTTACACAACAAGCTGAAGAAAGACTACCATCAAATGCATCGCTGCTCGTCTACTATGAAGGTGATAGCCTACCAGAAAATACATCAAAGGTGGAGTTTGTTCCGCATTGTTTAGACAAGGTAGAACAGTTTAAGTCTATATCAAAGCACAAATGGATAGAGAAAAAGAAAACACATTATAGCTATAAGATCGATAGTACTATTATCAATCGTAAACATTATGACTACGAGTTTGACGCTGTTAGATTTTGCCATCCACCATTTGCGCTACTCGACGCAATCGATAGAGTTGAGGAACGATACTTGATATCTATGGATGCCGATGTCAATATTAATAAAAAAATACCTGAAGACTTTTTTCCATCACTCGTAGAAAGTAAAGCACATAATTACTACCTATCAAGATACCCGCATAAACACATGGAGAGTGGATTCATTATCTGGGACACACACCATGAGCATAACGATTTATGGTGGAGTGAATACAGAAAGCTATATGAAGATGGTGAAATATATAATCTCTACGAAGGCTGGACCGATTGTCACGCTTTTGATTATGTCAATAGTAAATTGAAAAAAGAAGTCAATCTTGAAACTCATCACATTGCATCTGCACAAACGCATTGTGTATGGGAATATTCGCGTCTTCAAAAATATATGAGTCATCACAAAGGTATTGCAATATGAAAGGTCAGATCACTTATATCAAGGGTCATAAAAAATCTGAAAAACAAGCACGGCAATCTCTCAAATCATTTCAAAAGTATGGATGGGATGTCAAATTAAATGAAGGGATGACAGCTGAGACCGTGCAACAGATCGCCGAGTTTGAACATAAGGTTATTGAAGAGAGCAGACTGCATGACTTCAAACGGCAGGACTATAAGAAGTATTGTACAAAAATGGCATGCGCTATTAATCATATTGCTTTCTGGAGAGAGGTAGTCACAAAAAACACTCCTATGGTATTCTTAGAGCATGATGCAGTGTGTTTAGATAGATGGGATGATTATGACTTTGATGATTATCTTATCTTAAATGCGCAATATGTTTTTAGACCGCCTAACAAGTTAGCATTGCAGCAGTACAAGAATTATCAGTTTGATAGCTTTGGTGTATGTGATCTTCCTGAAAATTATCCACTACTATATCATAAAGATAATATCTGGAAAAATAGTAAGATGGCACCTGGTACTGGAGCATACGCTGTCACACCAAAAGGTGCAAAGAAACTTTTATCGGCTATCAGCACTCACGGAATGGATCAATCAGATTTTATGATAAACTCAAGTACTGTTCGAATGCAGTACGTGAGTCCAAGCCCTGTAAAATTTAATACTGTAAACCTGAGTACATCGTATGGAATATAGTACAAGACCTAAAAAATATGATGTGACTGTTAATAATTGGTCACAAGACAGATACGATCAGAATATACTTTTCAATTCTCAAGGTATACATCAGCCGACAGGACATTACAAAACAAATCCGGCTGATGAACAGTTTGAAGAGATAAAGCCGTATCTAAACAAGACGCGAAACGCAATTGACGTCGGCGCTAGATGGGGATCATTCACAGTGCAGCTCCATAAGTTTGGATTTAAACACGTCTACATGGCTGAGATGCGAGATCTTCACTTCAAAGGAATATTTCATAACGTCGATATGTCAAGAGCAACACTCTATCCGTATCCTATTATGGACAAGATAGGTAGAGTGAATCGATCTGGTAAGACGATTACTAGTCAAGATATAGGCGAGCTGATATGCTATTCAGTAGATAGTATGCAAGTGAAAGATGTTGACTTTATAAAGATAGACGTTGACGGTCCTGACAGATTTGTATTACGTGGCTGTGAGAAGACGATACAAAAATACAAGCCGGTTATCTATATTGAGTATGATGTAGAACAACTTGCATGGGAAAAGAAAATGCATGGCTATGATCTAAAACGAGAAGATCTGATTCCTGATGGATACAAGTTTATTCCGTGTAAAGTAGAGTCTGGCAATATGATACTCATTCCAGAATGAATACCGATATAATATCTAATCCAGCACCTAGACCATTAGGTGATGCAATTGACATGGTTCTTTTCTGTCATATGTATAGTAAAGTGCTAGGAACAAAAGTTGCATTACATAGTAGCGGCAATGCTGAAGTTATCTCTTTTGCAAATGATACGATCGATATTGGGGATGTGTCTATTAATAGTCCACGCAAAGCTGACGAAGCATTTTATTATCTTCCGGGCCTTGCACACGCAAAACAATATATAGAGCTCACGTCTCAAATTTCAGATATTAGAACTAAAAATAAAATACCTGAGGTTGATATCGATCTACCAGAAAACTTTGTCACAACTCAATGGGATGCAGGTCAGCTCTATAGATTAGTTGATCGCTGGGATAAAGATAGAATAAACCGCATTGAGGGGTTTTATAAAGAGCAAAAGTATGATATAATAAACATTGGTAATCGGAAATTTACAGTAAGAGAAGCAGCATATATTTTATCGAAAGCAAAATACCATGTAGGTGCAGATTCAGGAATGATGCATATAGCAAAACTAGTCAAGCCGATTGAGAGCCTGCACATTTACATAAACATACGGAATAGAGAGAATGACAAGAGATTTCCCGATAGTTGGAATGTTGCATTCATGGCAAGAGAACTATTTCGTCGTGGTGCGATGATGAATTATTGTGAGAATCCGAGTAAGGATCAAATAGAATATTTTAAAGATACGAGTTTATGGGCCTAGGTGATGATCTAATCTTTCTTGGTAAAGCTGAAGAGATACACAAAAGAACAGGTAAAAAGATCGTTCCTATATATGGATCAGGATGGTCACCTATGTTTGATAATGTCGAGTTTATTACAAAGGAAAAAACAGCCGACTCAATATATGTTAATGCTAGAGATACAGATCGGGCATCAGATGTACACGTGGATTACTATGAGAAAAGAAAAGAGTCAACCATACTAGGTCAAAAGATTATCTTCCGGCACTTTAAGCCTACACCATTTAGATTAAGACTCACAGAAAAAGAACAAAAAGAAGCCGGTGAGATCATACTTAGTCATGATATAAGTAATTTTTGTGTGGTGAATCCAGACTACAAGTCTACATTTTTTTCTAGTAATAAAAACTGGGGGTTCAAAAAATATCAAGAGCTGACAAATAGGCTATCGAAACATATTGAATGTGTGAGATTAAAACCGGCAGATAAAAAATATCGTGAGCCGGAACTCAAAAATTCCGTGAATATTAAAACTCCAAATGTTAGGGTCGCTGCAGCGATTATGGAAAAGTCTCAGTTCGGCATAACATATGATGGATTATTACAGCACATATTTGCGGGATTTAAAATACCGTGTGTTGTAATTCAGGGTGGACTAGTAGATACAAATGTCATGTCATATGACACTAATATACATCATACATATAAACATCATATGACACCGTGCGGATCAACATATGATTGTGCACATTGTAAAGAGGCAAATGATTCAATTACTGTTGATGAGATATTTGAATCATGTATGAAGGTAATGTAAGATGAAAACATTTTTATTAGTAATCACTATGTGGGGCCAGTCTGCAGACGGAAATTGGAACTATATTGGAAACCAATATGTACTTAATCAAGAATTTAGTCTTGATCAATGCGAACAATTAGCAGCGAATGCATCTTGGTCTGAGTGGAGATCTAATGAATATTATGATATACAATTTGAGTGTCACGAAAAAAGCACTGAACTGAATAGGTTATGAATGAAAACTCTAATCATACAAGTTAAAGTTGGTAATACATTTGGTTATGTGTACGATCCTAGAAACTCACCGTATGCTGCAAAGGCTGCAGAGACTATGGAATCTGTATGTGTTCCAACTGTAAAACGATATTGTGAAAAGTATGGATATGACTACAAGATGATAACGGAATATCCAACAGATATTGACATTCATTTTTTCAACAAGAACACAAAGGACCTACATCACGATTATAGTCAGGGTGGAAAAAATAAGTGTTCTACTCTCATCAGATATTTAAACATGGGTCTAACTGAATACGATAGAATCGTATCTCTTGACAATGATATATTCATCCCAGAATCAGCTGAACCTTTACCGAATGTACTTGGCCATGGCGGAGTCGAAGACAAAGGTAAAAAGTGGAGTGTTCCTTTCCATGACAAGTTTATCAACGGCGGTGTACAAATTGTAAACAAAGCAGCCGGTGAAAGTCTACGAAACTTTGTTCGAGATAAATGTAAGAAGCGAGAGTTACCTCCTATACACACGGATCAAGCATACATGAATGAATGGAGATTTTGGAATCCGACAATGTCATATACACTATCTCCTAAATGGAACTATATGGTAGACTGCTATCCGTACACTGAAGACTATACGAATATGAATTTTGTTCACTTTGCCGGATGGAAAGGCAGAGAGTACTACGTTAAGAATTTGCAAAACGGGGTTATCATATGAAATATATAATGGCTAATGGTGCTTACGACGTATTACACACCGGGCATATTGAGCTATTGAATTATGCAAAATCTCTAGGTGATTATCTCTTAGTTGCGCTCGATACTGATGATAGAATCAGTGAGGCAAAAGGATATGATCGACCAGTTAACAATGCATGTGTTAGATCAACAATTATATCTAATCTAAAAGCAGTCGATGAAGTAAGGTTCTTTGGCTCAGATGAAGAATTGATTGCCATCATTAAGAGTTACAATCCAGATGTTAGAGTGATTGGTTCAGACTGGAAATGTAAAGAAGTCGTCGGAGAAAAGTGGTGTAAGGAAATTGCATACTTTGATAGAGTAAGTGATGAGTCGACTACAAAGACACTAGAAGAATATATTGAGAGACGATCTACAAAAGAAGCATGGATAGGATATGATTTTTTATGACGAATAACTTAATTTTTCAATACTACATACCATATGAAGCGAATGATGCTCATCTAGGCGGCGTAGAGATGCCTGATTGGGCGAAGGCAGGATCTAAATCTGCAAAGTCGTACGCTAAGAAATGCAACGCTGAATATCTACTTACTCATGACAGATACTTTAAACATCTAGATCCACGGCTCGATGCCCTTAAGGTTGTGTATGATCCGTTCTTTGATCAGTTCGATAAGATACTATCCATTGACCTAGACATCCTGATCAAGACAGATGAGAATATTTTTGATTTCGATATTGGTGATATCGCAATGGTGCACGAACTTGGCATACATCAATCAGCTGCTGGATGGATGAGAAGAGTAATGGAATCACCAGGCCATGAGAGAGGTATCATTGCTTATGGTAAGAAGCTATTCGGCGATGATTGGATGTTTCCTAAGTCTGAACTGTATCCAAAAGAGAAATTTAGATATATGAATGGTGGCGTACAGTTATGGAGTAAAGAAGGCAGACATAAAGCACGTAAACTCTTTACCTCGGTCGATCATTACTACATGCATACCCGATACACTGAACAGATGTATCTGAATCTACAGCTATCGAATCCTGAGTTTAATGTAACAGAACTTGATTGGACATGGAATAGTCTTGCATCACGCCAATGGCCACCAGAAAAACCAAGGGGTAAGATACAACACTTTATCAATGCAGCTAAATTTAAAATGCCGGAGTTAGTATGATTACATTCATTGCTGATATAACTGATTCTGATATATTCAGAGATTATTGGGTACCGCTCATCTGTAAACATCGCGAGGTAGAATTTATCTTTGGTAAAACAAAAGACCTCAAAAGACCAAAGATGAGTGATTGGAGTAATGTTAGATTTGCCGCAGAAAAAGACGCGCCGCGCCTCGTAAAGCATGCTAAAAACAAATTCATATATATGACTGTGCAGAATGAATTGCCAACATACGAATTAATGGTAAATCTTAGAAAGCCAAAAGAGGGATTAGTACCTAAGATTCACGGAACTGATAAAGATAGTTCTTCTATTGTCGTGAAGAGAGATGCATATCCTGAGGTTAAAAAAACAGGAAGCGATGTAACAACGTACGTAATATGAAATGTTTTCTAATATATGATGAAAAGAATCCTGTGTCTGTTGCAGCTGCGAATCGATGTATAAAGTCTACAGACCTTGAGATTGAGTTATTTCAACAGACATCACCTGATACTCTAAAAGAGCATTTAGTCAATCTCCCTAGAATGTCATGGACGTATCCGTTGAATGATCAGTTTGGTATTGACCATGAAACAGGAATGATCTTAAGACCGTACAAAACAAATAGTATGGAAAAGAAATTTGCGTGCACGGTCTCACACGCACGCCTGTGGAAAAAGAGCATTGAGCTACAAGAAGACATTATGGTTCTTGAACATGATGCAGTGTTCATAAGAAATTTTAAACCTTTTTATTGGAAGGGTGGAGTGCTTGGGTTAAACGATCCGAGGGGTAGCACACATTCATCAAAAATTTATCATCAGCTTGCGTCCTCTGTTAATGGTGTGACAGATGCGCCATATGTTACGAATGCACTTGATCTGCCACAAGGACTAGCTGGTAACTCTGCATATATTATAAAGCCAAAGTTTGCGCAGAAGCTTTTAGATAAATTAAAACAGGTTGGTGCTTGGCCAAATGATGCAATTATGTGTAATCAATTTTTTCCAGGTGAATTAAAAGTGGTATATCCATATTATACAAAAGTTCAAGGTATCGAATCAACAACAACGCTATGATACATTCTTATATTATTACAATGTTTAAGAACAAGAAGTCTGTGGAGGCTGCAAAGCAATGCGCAGCGTCTGCTCGTAAGTTTGGATTTTACCCAAGTTTCTTTGAAGCAATTACACCTGAAGACGATCCAGTCAAAATCTTCAGGGAGGAGGGCCTTCCAACTATAAACTTTACCGATAATATGTATGCTAGAATTAAACCAGCGATGTGTTGTTTCTTGTCACATAGAGAGCTTTGGAAAAAGTGTCGAGAAAGCAATGAGCGGCTTCTCATACTAGAGCATGATGCAGTCTTCAAAAAGGAAATACCAAGCGATATCAATCTGCATAAATTTGTAAATCTTGGTAAGCCAAGTTATGGACAATATAGAATACCGAAACACGAAGGCATATACAGTCTCTTCTCGAAAGGAAATGGGTATATGCCAGGAACACATGCTTATATGATAACTCCGGCTGCAGCACATGAATTATTAATTCACTCAGAACTCAATCCGTGCCACGCAGATTTATTCATGAACAATCAAACGTTTCCTTTTATCAAAGAGTATTTTCCGTGGCCAATCGAAGCTGACGATAAGTTTACTACGATTCAAAAAGCTCATGGATGTATAGCTAAACATAATTACGATTCGGTGTATGAAATTTTATGAGTAAGGTAAGTGTAGTTTGTGTGTCGTGGGGAAACAAATTCTCTGACGATTATGTATTGAACCTGAAAGCAATGGTAGAACGTAATACCACTGTTGACCACGAGTTTATTTGCTTTACTGATCATATTCTTCCGAAGGTTGACTTTCGTATCTTAGACGAAGGGTATGAAGGATGGTGGAATAAATTACAGTTATTCAATTTGAAATGGAAACTGAGTGATCGCGTTGTGTACTTTGATCTTGACACACTAATCACTGGAGACTTAGACTGGCTAATGAAGTATGATGGCAAGTTTATGGGTATTGAAGATGTTGGAGCAGTTAATTCCCATCAACCTCATCTTAAAAATGTGCTGCAAACAGGCGTCATGGCATTTGACTCAAGGATGAATACTGATATATGGTTGAATCTAAGTCAGTCAATGCAAGAGAATCAAAAGCATTTTCGTGGCGATGGCGAACTACTAGATCATTATATGTCGCCACTACGAAGAGATCTATTACAGCACTTATATCCAGGCAGACTCAAGTCATATAAGTATCAAGTATATCCTAATAGACCTGACAAGAAAACTTCTATTATATGTTTTCATGGTCGACCAAGTATTGAACAAGCAATGAGTGTGCCGATCACAACACCATTAGCTACATATAAACCAGTGAATTGGATTTCAGAGTATTGGAGAAGATAATGCCTAGAGTGGTTCATGTTATCGGAAACGGAGATAATGCTAATTTTTATAATGAGGAACCAAGAAGAGGTCTCATCTTAACGTGTAACATACCTCCATTCCCTGTAGAAAACGCATACGGCACAGTCATGGTAGATTTTAAAATGATGCGTGCGCTTACAAAAGAAGAGCTGACTCTACCTGGCGATTGGATTCTTGGTGCTAGGCCAAAGATCTGGATGGAGAAACAACCTGAGTGGTATGTAAAGATGTCGACACAGGTTAAAGAGTTCTATTTGACTCTTCCAGAATACGTAGATAACTATACGGATTTTAACTGTGGTCACATGGCGACACATTATGCGTGTTCTAAATTCAAACCAGATATCGTGCATCTATGGGGATTTGATTCTATATTTGATATGAATCTAAGATCGTGCTCAGATTTTTATCTACCGTCGCCAAGAGATGAAGGTACTAATGTTCGACTCAATAATAACTGGAGACCAATATGGAACGGCATCTTCAACGAGTTTAAGAACACGGATTTTATCTTACACCATAAGCATAATCATCTAAAAATTGATCAACCAAAAAATGTAAAAGTCGAGGTTCACAAATGACAGAACATCAGAAGAAAGCACAAGCTGCATACGAAGCATTGATCGGAAAACGATCAGACGTCTATCCTTGTCGAGAAGACATTCCTGCAGAATTATGGGGAACTCCGATAGTTTCTGTAAAAAAGCAACGTAAGTAATTGATAACGTTACAAAATCTTTTTTGAAAAAAGATATGTACATTTCCTCAGTTATACTATAGAATGTACCATAAGTTGATGAGGAGAAGTATATGAGTATACCGCGCGACAAAGAAAAGATTGTCGAGGACATGGTTAAGATCTGTGTCCGCCATCTTCGTAAGAAGAAGTACGAGTTGAACCTTCCTAAGTCTGCAGTCAAGAATGCAGTCGACCGCCTGCACGTCTATAAAAGACGTAGAGGTCGTTCGTGGGCTGGTCATAATAAGCTTGCGATCAACGTATTGTGTTGGCAGTTCGGTAACTCGGCGTGGACTGAGTACAAGAGTTTTAACAATGATCCAGTGATCGGCAGAATCGAGGTGAATGACAATCTTGACATCTTACTCTGCCTTGTAGCTCACGAGGT
>MDSY01125948.1_pt1 | contig 12994 bp, 8 predicted proteins | sample 811131 | NCBI WGS metagenome assembly MDSY01 (sample SAMN05326643, study PRJNA326480) | marine metagenome | isolation source: seawater | place: Atlantic Ocean: South West | collected 2010
ATATTGATGTTGATATGCAAAATGTTTTAAGAAAAGAGTTAGAGGTGAGTTTATGTGCGAAGTTGTATGATATTTTTTTTGAAGCAAGACAACATCATACTTGTCATTTACAGTTATTAAAAACATACGGTAAAGATGACGGTCGCATTGCAAAAAATGAAAAATCCTACAAAGCTGTAAAACCAATATTGGATGATTGTATAGATAAATTGCTAGGAGAAAGAAGTGAATAAGCTAATTGACGAAATTATTGCAGAGATTAAAAGAGATATCGACATGGATAATCTTATGGCTCTGCAAGAAACTTTGGCTATCTTGTTACAAAACGCAGACAACAAGCATACATTGACTCGCTATCTCAGTGAGTTCCCTGAGTTAAGGGAAGAATATAAGGAGAGCAAATGACTAAGTGGCACGGTGGTAAAGGCTCTATGCAGAAACCATACGACAAGGAGGCATTTGATAAAAATTTTTCGCGAATATTCTCAAAGCCTAAGAAATCAAATATAAAGGACAAAGACACCAAGGAGGTGAAAAAGTGAACAAGATTTTGTTCTTGGCTGAACAGAACGAAGAGAACAAAAATATTGTTGAGGATATGAAACGATTGAATAGAATACTGATTGAAGAATTAAACAAACAGAACATAAAATTGCCTGAAGGGGAACATAATGACTACATCGAATTTAATACTAGAGATAGTGCAGCTTTTTAAACAGATGGATAACAAGGAAGCACAGAAAGAATTGATTGAAATACTTAAGAAGATACAAAAGGGGGAGCAATGGAAAGACTAGAATACGAATCAATATACGGTTATTGCAGAGTATCATCCGATGAACAAGCCAAGCACGGTACTTCACTCGGTGAGCAGAAAAAGACCATTACCAAGATGTCGTTGTATCTTTTTGACAAAGAACCTGACGGTTTTTATGTTGATGATGGTGTCAGTGGTACTTTAGACTTTGATAAAAGACCAAACGGCAAAGAGCTAAAGCGTAATCTTGAACCCAACGATGTGGTATTAGTTGCCAAGCTCGACAGACTTATTCGTAGGTTAAGCGTGCTTTGCAATATCAGAGATGATTTTAGCGAGGTGAACATACATTTGTTTGCCCACGACATCCTAGGAGGTGCTGAATCTATAACCACCTCTAAGTCGCCCAACGTAAACATGTTTGTAAACATGATGGGTACCTTTGCTGAATGGGATAAAGAAGAAACTGCTAGAAAGCTGTATCAAGGAAAGATGGCTTGTGTTGAGCAAGGCAGACATATAGGTGGAGGCGTACCTTTTGGCTATGAATTAATCAAAGAAGGCAAACACAAATACCTCAAAGAGATACCCGAACAGCAAGCAATTATTCAATATGTTGATAAATCACTTGAAAGACATAAAGCTCGTGGCAGAAAAACACCGTGGCGTAGTATTAGTAAACAGATTAAATCTCTGTATAAAACAGAAATACCACCGTGGAAAGTTTCAAGAATTGCATTAAGAAAGCTTAAAGACAGAGCAAGTGTGTGATATATTTGTGTAATGCAAATGACAGAAGCAGATATCAATAGACTCAATCAGATGAGGTTAAGTGAAAGCTTTGACCCATCGATGCTTTTGGGTGACACACCTTATTCCAAAATAGAACCCATTGGTGGTCTAGGTGGCATATCTAAAAGAGAAGCATTTGGTGGTCCTTTATATCAAATGATGAACCCCAGTGGTCGTTCTATCGTTGATGCATTAGGCTCAAGAGGTCAAGGCATTAGTGGATTTACAGCAGAAATGGCATTTGGACCCGGTAAAGCAAAAGCTGCAGGCAGGGGTATAGCCTCACTACCTATGTCTTACAAAGTTATGGATAAGGTTTTTGATGAAGATAAAAGTCTTACACCTGCACAAGAGTCAACAAAAACTATAAACGCAAAATTAAAAAGGGTTATTGAAAATTCTAGCTTCTTTGACCCAAAAACAAGAATAGGTAAACAAACATTAATTGATAAAGCAAAAGAAACATCACCTGCAAGTGCAAATATTATTGAAGAAGTTGGTAGTTATATAGACAGTCCCGGTGCTGACTACATGGGAGACCCATATTTTATAAACAAAATAAGAGAAAAACGTTCTGTAAAATTGGGATTAGAGGATTTTGCCAACCAGTTTGGAGATAAGACTTATGGAATGGGTCAAAAGGGTGGACAAAAATATGTAAGTCGCCGTGGTGTATTTCCCAATGCAGATACAAGTTTTTACAACAAAGCAGAAGCCACCTCTTTAAATATATCAATGACTCCAACAACTTTCATTGGCACAGAGGCTAAACCTTTTTTTGTTGACCCTAAAAAGCTTGCAGACAAATTAACCATGAGTGGCTCAGGAGCTGATTTTTTTAAAGTGAGAGGTGCAGGTATAACTAAAGACTCTCAGTATGAAGGTTTAACGCAAAGTATTTTAAGCAAAGGATATTTAAACAGACCTATTGATATAGAAATTACACCACTTGGATATGCCCATTTATCTGAAGGCAATCACAGACTAGCTATGGCTTTGCAAGAAGGCTATAAAGAAATACCTGTACAATTTAGATACTCAGTAGGAGCCGAAAGAATTAATCATGACTTTGCAATTAATAAATTAGACCAATTTTTAGCCCCCGGCTCCAAAGGTTTTAAAACCAAAAAAGAGTTTGATGAATTTGCAAAGGGTATTTACAATCAAGCCATGACTAAAGAAAATGAAGCTCTAGCTAGAGGCTTTATTGCTACAGATAAAATTGGCAAACCTGCCTTTAGAAATACAGATGAATTACAAGAACAACTTGATTTTGCTAGAAAGCTTTATAAACAACAAGGCGAAAGATACAGAAGAGCTAAAGATGTAGAGCAAAGCGCCCTTCGTGATGGTTACTTACCCGACATTGAAGGTAGCCAAAAGATTATGAAAAATGCTAACGAATACGGCAAACAGCTTAAAGCAGAAATAGATGCTTTAGTAGATATGATTTCAAATGCCAACTCTTGATAATATAAATCTTTTCGCAAACGGTGGTCCTACTGGAAATAGTCTTGAAGATGAATACCGAAGTCTTGTAGCTGTTTTTGATACACCGGCAGTTATGGGTAGTCCACCCTCTTTTGAAGAATTTGTTGCTATGCGACAAAAATCCCAAGCAGCCGATACAGCTAGACAAACCATGACCCAAGAGCTAGGTGCAGGTAATGTCAAGAAAGCTTACGAAGAAGGCTTTACCCAATTACCTATAATGGAACAGCTTGGCACTTATGTATTCCCACCCACAGGCATACCAATTGAAAGTTATGAAACTGCTTATTTTGCTGACGAAGCAGGTTTTGGTCTAAAGAGTCCAAAAGAGTTTGCACTGGATGTACTAAACCCCACTAAAAACATATTCCAAAAATTACCCGTAAAAGCCGAAGACCCAATGAGTGCTGTACTAGCACCATTATCAGCATTAGGTGCAGCAGGTGGTATTGGTGAATTAGCCAATATACCTAAAGCAGGCTTGATGGCACTTAGAAGAATGAATCAAAAAACTATGGACGGCGGTGGCGGTGGAGGAATCGGTGGATTGCCACCTGATGCTTTTGAAGCTGATGTAAACAGATTTGCCTTGGACCCTTCTAGTGGGATTAAATCACCAACCATTGAATCTTTAATTAGAAATGCACCAAAAAACCTTAAAGGCAAACAAATTACTGATTGGCTCAATTCTAAAGGCGCACCTAGTAAGGGCGTAAAACCCAAAGAGTTACCTTTTCTCAAGATAGATAGGTTTATCGAAGAGAACCCTAACGCAACAATATCTGATGTTGTTCAACACGCAGGCGATAGTAAAATTACTATTGATGTTACTTCTTACAAAGACATAGGCGAACCCGGTTCTGATTTTTATTTTGAAACGACTACTCCTGAGTTTGACCCACTAGATTCTTCATATAAAAACAGTAGGTCAATGGTGGACTTAGTTAAGGATGATACCGAGTCCTATGGCAATGACCTTGTTGATTTGTATAATTCCTATAGAACATCAAAAATGATACGCACCAACAGTGAAGAGGGCATCCCACCAAAAATTTATGACTATGATGAAATTACTGACGAAGGTCTCGCACAGTTAGATATTGACAGAGACACATTATTTGAAGATTTAGGCGATGGTCTATACAAATACAACCCATACATACTTACAGAACCTCAAGGTACAGGCTTGGTTGGAGACACCAGTGGCACTTTTACTTTTGGTAACGATGACGTTGGTTATCAAACCTTTATAAACGGCGAAAGAGCAGACTTAGCACGTTATGGTTATTCAGATGTAGCATATTCACAAGCAGAGGCTGAAATACGATTACAAAACATAATGGAACAAGAAGAAATGATTGATATGGGCATGTATGGTGGGGAACAAAGGTATAAAAACTATGTAGATAGTACTCTGCCCGGTGGTAAAAACTATGAAGAAAAAGTTTACACATACGAAAATGCAGATGAGTCAATAGACGGACTAGCTCATTTTGATGATGATAACCAAATTGCACACATGCTTGGCAGAGATAGGGTGCTTGAAGATGGCACAGTTTCTAAACACGCTGACGAGATACAATCAGACTTACACAAAAGAGGTTTGCAATACGGCTATAAGAACCCAGTAAAAGATGCAAACACTGTAAAACAAATTGAGCAAAGCAGTAGAGAATCTTACAGATTACATCAAAAAGTAATTAAAACTATGCGTGATGAGCTTGAAGAAATAAAAGCACTTTCAGAAAAGCACCCCGAACTAAAGAAATATCAAGGAGAATATGACTACCTAGACAAAGACTTGGCTATTCGTCAGCTAGGTGCCGAGGATTTTGGCACTATAGAATTTAAAAACGATGCTGATTTACAAACTTTTAGAGAACACCTACGAACACGTTATGGTGATAGTGCAACCATTGAAGATTTTGGAGTTCCAAACAAAATACAATTACTTGAAGAATATGTAACAAAAAGAGAAAGTGAATTAGATAAATTTACTAAAGATAAATATGGCATTAGTAGGGACGGCTTTTCGTATAGAGCAAGTTCAGAAATTGATGTTATGAATGGCACCCCTGAAGAAGTGAAAACAGTTCTTAAGGAATTTAGGAAGTTAGTCAACGAACCAAATTATGCTAAAAAAATAAATAAAATTGACAAACTGAGTAGTGAATCTACAGCTTTGATTGACAATGCAACAGAAACTTTTTTAATGGACTTGGCTCGATTTAACCAACAATACCCCGATGCCAATACAACATCAATTATGACTTATGCCAAGATTATTAGTAAAGGTCGGGAAAATACAGGGCGTATTTTTGAAAGTGCTTACAAAGCCCTTAGAGATGCAGAACTCAACGTTTTGTCAGAAAGAGCAAACCTAGACTTGGACACACTGGCAGACCCAAGAAATATAGATGTGACAAACCCTGCTTTAGCAAAACTACTAGATGCTGATTTATCTTTTCGTGAAACTCCCGTAACCGTAAAAAAACAAATTATAAATTTAGAGGATAAGCAAAAACAACTTAGGAGCCTTAGAGATGAAACCACCATAGACCCTGAAAAGTTTTTTGATACTATGGATAATACATCTGAAGATTTAATGTCCATTAGAAACATAGATAGAGATATATCCTCTGAAATAACAAAAATTAATAATAAAGCACCCGACTATCCATTTAAAGGCGATGATTATGCTGAAATGGTTATTAAGAATATGATTATGGATGCAATTAGCGAGGGCAAGGCAGCCGTTTCTGTTTCTGCATCACCTGCAGTTGTAGCTAGATACAGCCAACAAGAAGCTGAGTTCTTCCCACGTTTTTACGATAAGACCATACCAAACATGATGGAAAAACTAGCTAAAAAATATGGTGGTGATTTTGAAAGAGGAAGCTTAAATTTAGAAGATACCTTTGGTGAGCCAAGAACTTTTTATGCTGACTCTCCAATTACTTACAGTGATGTAGAAATAGACAATGCAAAAGCCAACATCATTAGAATCACCCCCGAAATGCGAGACAAGATACTTAAGGAAGGTTTGCCCTCAATGTACATGGGTGGTAAAGTATCAAAAAGCAATTCAATGGATAGACCCATTGATGGCAACAGGCGAGAAATGTAATGGCAGTAGATTATTTAAAAGACTATCTTGGAGTTGACCCCAACGACTATTCTGCTATGGAGCAGGGTATAGCAGGCATATCGCCACTAGCACCCGGGCAATCTATAATCCCACAAACAGCGTCAATGCCAAGAGCATCTATTATGAGTGAAGGCGACTTTGCAAATGCAACTGCACCACTTATGGGTAGAGTCTATCAAAGAGAAGCCGAAGGCAGAGAAAGAGCTGAAGGTTTGTCTAAGGAATTACAAGCATTACAAGAAGAAATGGCTCAAACTTCTGAAGCAGAAATACAAAAAAGAGCAGACCTAGAAAGACAGATTCAGAACATCATGCAGGAAAGGGATGTATCTCGAACTTCTGCAGAAGATTTAGCAGGTCAATTGCAAGGTGTACAGACTAATCTGCAGGAAATAACCCAGTTAAGAGACAAAGCAGTACAAGATTATGAAGATGCATTAGCTCAACAAGATGTTATTAGACAACAAGCTGCCGAAGACCAAGCAAGACAGCTTGAAGAACAAAGAAATGCTTTACTAGCAGAACGTGAGAGCATAGTTACCACCTTAGAACAAGACTTTGGCGTACAAAGGTCTGAATTAGAGTCCTTGGTGGGCAGTTTAGAGGGTAAAGTAGGCGAATTAGAGTCTGTAAAAGGTAGTTTACAGGGTGAAATTGATAATTTATCCAGTCAAATGCAGTCTTTAGAGCTTGAAAAGCAAGATGCATTAGCTCAACAAGATATTATTAGAGCCGAATCAGCACAAGCACAACAAGATGCATTAGCTCAACAAGCAGAGCAATTTACAGGCGAAAGAAGCAGTTTAGAGCAACAAATTGCTGATTTACAAGCACAAATTACACAACAGCAACCACCAGTGGATGCTCCTCCACCCTCACCTCCTCCTACACCTCCCTTTACTCCACCGAATCGTGAACCTGAGCCTATCAATATAACTGACATACCTTTAACTGCACCCATAGCAATGCCTAGAAATCCTGATATGGTAAAAATGATTCAAGATAAAATGGGTCAAGACCAACTGTTTATAGACGATGGTCCAATGGACAGAGATGACTTTATAGCTAGTATGCCAAATGAAAAACCAGTTCCTTTTATACCAAAACCACCAATGGTGCCACCTAGAGATGATTTTATTTCTTATGAAAGAATAGGAGATGGCGGTGGTGGCGTTCCTGTTGGAGGCTCTCTTTCAGTTGGCGTTCCGGGAACTGATATGTTTAAGCAATTCCCAATACCCGGACAAATGCCTAAAATCATAGATGAAATACCAAGACCTAAACCTGTTTTAAGACCACTTCCAATAAAACCGGGACCTAAACCTGTTTTAAGACCACTTCCAATAAAACCTAAAATGACACCACCACAAAAACCAATAAGTATTGGTGGCATAGGTGGAGGATTTAGAAGACCAACAATGCGAGCAAATGGGGGAACCATTAGTCAAGCTATAGCAGACTTGCAAAGCAAACTTAAGTAATGTCTGAATTCCTGAACGGTTGGGGTCGAGGCACATTTGGTCAACTAGCTTTTGGCGAAGGTTCAATACCAGTCGAGCCAACTGCACCGGGTGCAGGTACAACTGGAACTCCCGTTGCAGCAGTAAATGCACAAGCAATAGCTTCAGTTGGTGGCGTTACAGCAACACTAGGTTCTTTAAGCGTAGTTATTCAAGCTGAAGCAAACGTAACACCAACAAGCGTTTTAGCTGCTAGTTTACTAGGCACAGCAACCACAACATCAGTAAACAATATATCTGTCACTGGATTAGCAGCAACATCTGCTCTAGGTACAATAAGTTTATCTACTAACAATAATTTATCGGTAACAGGATTTTCTAGCACATCAGCACTTGGCTCTATATCTCTTGTTACTAATAACAACATATCAGTATCAGGACTAGCAGCATCATCTGCAGTAGGCACACCAACCTTTATACTGGTCAACAATGTACATGTTGATGGCGTTGCAGCAACAGCTAGTGTTGGTAGCATTATTCCTAATGCAGCAGCAAGTGTAGTGCTTGCTTTAGACGGTGCAACAGGTGCTGTAGGCGTAGTTGCAATATGGGGAATTATAGATGATTCACAAACACCTAACTATGGAGCAATTGACAGTTCGCAAACGCCAAATTATAGTACAATAACAGATACACAAACTCCTAACTGGGAAGAAGTCGCTTAACGGAGAAAATACATGGCAACTTATGTAAACGATTTAAGATTAAAAGAAATAGCAACAGGTGACGAAGCAGGTACTTGGGGTACAAGTACCAACACCAACCTCGAGCTAATAGGTGAAGCATTTAGTTTTGGCACAGAAGCCATTACAACTAATGCCGATACACACACAACCACAATAGCAGATGGAAGCACAGACCCGGGCAGGTCGATGTACCTTAAATATACAGGTACTCTTGATTCAGCTTGTACTATTACTATTGGACCAAACACCATAAGTAAAATGTGGTTTATTGAAAATGCTACAACTGGCTCACAAAATATAATTATTTCTCAAGGTTCAGGAGCTAACATTACTATTCCTGCAGGAGATACCAAAGCAGTTTATTCAGACGGAGCAGGAAGTGGTGCAGCTTTTGTTGACGCTTTTGCTAGTCTTAGCGTAGTAGATTTAAAAGTACAAGATGATTTAACTGTAACTGACGATATGACAGTTGGCGGTACTTTAGGCGTTACAGGTATTGTGACATTAACTGACGACCTTATTATTGGTGATGGCAAGACAATAGGTTCTGCTTCAGATATAGATGCTATGACTATTGCTGCAAATGGACAAATAACACTTACTCAAACACTAATTGGTACTGCTTTAGATATTGAAGGCAATATAGATGTAAATGCCGATTTAGATGTAAATGGAACTTCTAACCTAGATGTCGTTGACATTGATGGTGCTGTTGATATGGCTACAACTCTTGCAGTTGCAGGTAACGTAGATTTTAACGGTGATTTAGATGTTGATGGTACTACTAATTTAGATGTAGTAGATATAGATGGTGCAGTTGATATGGCTTCTACTCTACAAGTAGATGGAGCTATAACAGGTTCAAGCACAATCAATGGCGTAGGTATATCTTCTAATATTACTAATTTTAGTGAAAGTATTTTAATTAGTAATGATGCAGGTACAGGTACTTTAAATGCTGCTTCTAATAACACAGGTTTAGGTTTTGAAGTTTTTGATGACCTAACAACTGGTGATGGTAATACAGGAGTAGGTCGTAAAGCACTTACTACATTAACAACAGGTTCAAATAATACAGCTGTTGGATTAAATGCCATGTTAGTGAATACTACAGGTTCAAGCAATACAGCAGTTGGTAGAATAGCTTTAGACGCAAATACTACAGCTTCTAACAACACCGCAGTTGGTGACTCTGCTTTATCTGCTAACACTACAGGTGCTAGTAATGTTGCGGTAGGTGCAAATGCCCTAGATGCTAATGTATCATCTAGTGCTAATACAGCTATTGGTTTTAATTCTTTAACAACAAACACAGCCGCAAGTAATACTGCTGTAGGTAAAGATTCTTTAGAATCCAATACAAGTGGTGGTAGCAATACTTCTGTAGGTGCTGACTCTATGGCTGCCAACACTACAGGTGAATTAAATACAGCAGTAGGTGTTAATACTTTAGATGCTAATACTACAGGAGCAAGAAATACTGCTCTTGGCGAATTTGCACTCTCAGCTAATACAACGGCAAGTTTTAATACAGGATTAGGTTCTTCTTCTTTAGGATTAAATACAACAGGTGCTTCAAATACAGCAGTTGGGCATAATTCGTTGCAACGCAACACAACAGCTTCCAGTAACACAGCAGTAGGAGCAAGTGCTTTACTAGCAAACACAACAGCATCTAACAACACAGCAGTTGGTTATCAAGCTTTAACAGCAAACACTACAGGTGATTTAAACGTAGCGATAGGCTCTACAGCTTTAGATGCTAATACAGTAGGAGATAGAAACGTAGCAGTTGGTCATGGAGCTTTAACAACATTTAATCCTTCTAGTAATGCAGACACCTACAATACAGCAGTAGGTACTTTGTCTTTAAAAAATCTAACAACAGGTACTTTGAATACAGCAGTTGGTGGACAAGCAATGGAACTTGCTACAACAGGTGGTAGTAATACTGCTATGGGTTATGGTGCTTTAAACGCAAACACCACAGGTGCTGATAACACAGCAGTAGGTACTGCTTCTTTAGATGCTAATACAACTGGTGCAGAAAATGTAGCCGTAGGTAAAAGTTCTTTAACTGGCAATACAACAGGTGATTTTAACATAGCTATTGGAGAAAATGCTTTAGCTAATAATACTACAGCAGATAATAATACAGCAGTTGGCAGACGTGCTATGTTAGCAAATACTACAGGTGCAGAAAATGTAGCTGTTGGTAAAGATGCTTTAATAGCAAACACCACAGCAGGTAATAATGTAGCTGTTGGTAAAGATGCTCTAAAAGCAAACACTACAGGTAATACTAACGTAGCTATCGGTACAGATGCTATGACAACTAATGTTGCTGGAGACAGAAACGTAGCTGTTGGTGAACAAGCATTACAAAACATGAATCCTTCAGGCAATGTTGATACATATAATGTTGGTATAGGTTATAACGCAGGGTTAGCAATGACCACAGGTATTCGCAACACCCTCGTTGGTGGATTAGCAGGTGATGCTATAACTTCTGCAACTAGAAATACTGGTTTAGGGTACGAGGCACTCTCAACAGCTACAACAGGTGGAAACAACACAGCCGTAGGTTCTTTTGCTCAAAAATTACTTACTACAGGAACAAGAAATACTGCTGTAGGTGATGCAGCTTTAAATGGTAATCAAGTTGGTACAGATAATACATCCATAGGTGACCAAACTTTAAAAGTTAATACAGCTTCTGACAACACAGCAGTTGGTTCACATTCTATGTTTGCAAACACTACAGGTGCTGAAAATACAGCAGTAGGTGCTAATGCTCTTGATGCTAATACAACTGCTTCAGGAAACTCAGCTTTTGGTGTAGATTCATTAACTACTAATACAACAGGTTCATCTAATGCAGCTTATGGTTCAAATAGTTTAAAATTAAATACAACTGGTGGTTCTAATGTTGCTATAGGAATAAGTGCATTACAAGCTAACACCACAGCATCAAACAACACGGCAGTTGGTAAATCAGCTTTAACAACAAACACCACAGCCACAGGTCATACGGCTGTTGGTTTTAAAGCTTTAACGGCAAATACATCAGGTGACCAAAATACAGCAGTTGGTAGTGGTGCAGCAGAAACTAATACCACAGGTAGAAATAATACGGCTGTAGGATTTGAGGCATTTCATGTCAATACAGCAGGTGAAGATAATGTAGCAATAGGAACCACAGCTTTAGCTCTACTAACCGATGGTGATGACAATACTGCCGTAGGTTCAGGTGCTTTAGGTAGAGCAACAACTTCAAGTAACAACACAGCCATGGGTTATTTAGCTTTATTAGCAACTACTACAGGTGCTCAAAATACTGCCGTTGGTCAAGGAGCTGGACAAGGTAACACAACAGGGGTGAGTAATTCTGCCCTTGGTAGACAAGCTTTAGAAGCAAGCACCACAGGTGATAATAATACCGCTATAGGTCAGAGAGCTTTATTTAAAAACACTACTGCGGATAACAACACAGCAGTGGGTAATTCAGCATTACAAGAAAACACTACAGGACATGATAATGTAGCAGTTGGTAAAGATACTATGATTAGTAATACTACTGGTGATGATAACACTGCCGTAGGTTTAGGAGCTTTAGCAAGTAATACATCAGCAGATAACAATACAGCTATTGGTAGAAGTGCTTTATTATTAAACACTACAGGTGCTGATAATGTAGCTATCGGTAAAGGTTCTTTAGATGCTAATACAACCGCATCCGACAATACAGCAGTTGGTTCTAATGCAATGACATCAAATACTACAGGCACAGCTAACGTATCAGTCGGTACAAGTGCTATGAATAATAACACTACAGCAAGTAATAACACAGCAATCGGTAATGCTGCTTTACATAATAACACTACAGGTGCAGGTAATACTGCTTTAGGTAAAGGAGCAGGGTCTGCAATCACTACAGGTGGTGGGAATACTGTAATAGGACTAGATGCAGCTAATCATGGTGTTGCATTAACAACAGGAAGTAATAATATAATTATTGGAGACTCTTCTAATACCAGTGCTAATAATTCAGCAGGACAAATAGTTATAGGTTTAGATACTACAGGTGTAGCCAATAACACAGTGACTTTTGGCTTCACTAGCAGTACAGCATCTCTTGGTCTTGATGGGTCAGATACATCATGGGCTGCTGCTTCTGATGTTAGATTAAAAGAAAATATACAAGACTCTATAGCAGGTTTATCTTTTATAAAAGATTTAAAAGTAAGAACCTATGACTGGAAAAAAGAAAAGGACATAGACCCAAGTTTAGAAAATTATCATGTAATAGATTCAGATAAAAGAGTACATGGTTCTGAAAATCATACTTATCATGGATTTATAGCTCAAGAGGTTTTGGAAGTTATAGAGCAACATTCTGAAGTTAAAAATGGACTAGGCTTTATTAAAACGAAAGATGATGGAGTTTTAACTGCTGCACCTTCTTCTTTAGTACCAATTTTAACAAAAGCAGTACAAGAACTGTCTACGCAAGTAGATGAATTAAAACAAGAGTTAAAAACTCTAAAAGGAGAATAGAATGGCACAAACAGTAACAGAATGTTTAGCAGCAGGAACTGAT
>MDSY01111987.1_pt1 | contig 12993 bp, 1 predicted proteins | sample 811131 | NCBI WGS metagenome assembly MDSY01 (sample SAMN05326643, study PRJNA326480) | marine metagenome | isolation source: seawater | place: Atlantic Ocean: South West | collected 2010
GGTGATAATGCTGATAGTGATAGTGATAACGATGGAACAGATGACAGTAGCCAAGATAGTGACGGAGATGGTGTTGTTGATAGTGAAGATGATTTTCCAAATAATTCTACAGAAAGTAAGGATACAGATGGGGATGGTGTAGGTGATAATGAAGATGAATTTCCGAATGATGCTAGTGAGAGTATTGATACGGATGGAGATGGAGTAGGGGATAATGCTGATAGTGATAGTGATAACGATGGAACAGATGACAGTAGCCAAGATAGTGATGGAGATGGTGTTGTTGATAGTGAGGATGCCTTTCCATATGATTCAACAGAAAGTAAGGATACCGATGGAGATGGTGTTGGTGATAATAGTGATGCGTTTCCAGAAAATGCAGCAGAAACAACGGATAGTGATGGAGATGGCATTGGAAATAATACGGATAAAGAAGATGGTACCGACAGTGATGGGGATGGGATAGCGGACATGATTCAAGATAGCGATGGAGATGGGGTGATTGATAGTGAAGATCCATTTCCAAATGATGCCAGTGAAAGTCAAGATAGCGATGGAGATGGTGTTGGTGATAATAGTGATGCTTTTCCAGAAGATGCTGGAGAAAGTGTCGATAATGATGGTGATGGGATTGGAGATAACAAAGATGAGGATGATGATAATGATGGTGTAGAAGATATAGATCAAGATAGTGATGGCGATGGTGTGGTTGATAGTGAAGATGAGTTTCCATACGATGCAAATGAAAGTAAGGATACTGATGGCGATGGAGTAGGTGATAATGAAGATGACTTACCCTATGATGCTAGTGAAAGTGAGGATACAGATGGAGATGGTATTGGCGATAACAAAGATGAAGATGATGATAATGATGGTATAGCTGATAGTATTCAAGATAGTGATGGAGATGGTGTAGTTGATAGTGAAGATAAGTTTCCAAATGATCCCAGTGAAAGTAAGGATAGTGATGGCGATGGTATCGGTAATAATGCTGATCTATTTCCAAATGATTCAAGTGAAATACATGATACTGATAGTGATGGACAGGGTAATAATAGTGATCTAGATGATGATAATGATGGATTATCCGACGAGGATGAAGTTATTTATGGATCAAATCCATTATTACAAGATACGGATGGGGATACTTATTTAGATAAAGAAGAGGTTGATGATGGAAAATCGCCAACAGATCCATTAGATATGCCTAATTCAGTACCAGATTCATTCCCAGTAACAACAGAGGTTGTAGCAGATGGTGTGGTAAGCATTGTATTAAATTCAACCGATAGAAATAATGATGTACTAACCTATAGCATTAAAACAAATCCAGCCAATGGTACAATCACGGCAGTAGATGGAAATACAGTCACCTATCAGCCTAATACAGGTTATGTTGGAAACGATAGTTTTAACTATTATGCTAGTGATGAGGAAGGCGCTGGTAATGACGAGACGGTATCAATTAGAGTATATGATTCTTATCCAGAATTTAAAGCAACAATAGAAAACAAATTAGCAGAATATAGTATTACTAAAAGTTTAGAAAATGTAGATAATAGTGTTTTACTTTGGTTAGATGCATCAAATAGTTACTACTTTACATTAGAAGATAATAAGGTGAGAAAATGGATGGATTTAAGTGGGAATGAAAATCATTTGATCCAAGAAAATGCAGGTTATCAACCAACTTATTTGCTTGCTAGCAAAGAAGTAGATTTTGCAGGATTAAGTTATCTTAAAAACTCAACTGGATTTGCACAATCAGCTATATTAAGTATTGTCATGATAGTAGATGTACCTCAAAGTACAGATAGTACTTTGTTTTTACTCGATAGTGATCAGGGCCATACATTTAGAAGTTCCTTTTATTATCAAACACTATCAGCAATAGCACAGGATAATAATGATATAAAAACGATAAATTTAGAAGCGAGTAATGATGATATCTCAAATCACCAAAAAGCAGTTAATTCAAAAGCCTTAGTTAGATATGACATTAATAATAGTGATATGAATGTAGCTATCTATAGTAATGGGAATGAAGAAAGAAATATTACAAGTAGTTTATATTCAAATGTAAATTATGATAAAGACTTTTTATTGGGAAGCCAAAACAAGTTAAATTTTGAATCAAATATTATTGGAGATTTAGATTCAACTGTTAGGGAAGTAATAATATTTAACAAATTGTTAAGTGAACATGACATGATGTTAATAAATGCATATTTATCAAATAAATGGGATTTAAATGAACAGGTAGATAGTGATGATGACGGATTAAGTGACCAACTAGAAAAATCAACAGATACAAATCCATTAAATAAGGATACAGATGGAGATGGAATTGAGGATGGAGTTGAGGATTATAATCAAAATGGAAGCGTTGATATAGGAGAAACGAATCCAAGAGATGTTGATACAGATGGAGATGGATTAACAGATTCAGAAGAAGATAAAAATAGAAATGGGTTTTATGATGATTCAGCTGGTGTAGATCAAGACAATAGTGGGTCTGGGGTATCAAGTTTGCTATCTTATTTATCAACATCAACAGCTACAAATAGTGAAGCGGTAGAAAATGTTAATTTAACAAATGAAGAATTAGAAAACTTTTTATTAAATGAAATAGAAACTAATCCGACAGTAGCCGATACCGATAATGATGGTATTAGTGATGGTAATGAAGTGGGTGGTAGTTTAAACCCTAGAAGTACAGATACAGATAATGATTATATTTTAGATGGTATCGAAGATGCAAATAAAGATGGGGTATTAAGTGAAGGTGAGACTGGCGCGAATGATAAAGATTCGGATGATGATGGTATTCATGATGGTATAGAAGATAGGGATAGAGATGGTAGTTTTGATGCTGGCTTAGAAACAAATCCGCTAGATACAGATACAGATGCAGATGGTATTGAAGATGGGGTCGAAGATATTGGGCAAGATGGTATTGTATCGGTTGATGGAAATGGTAATCCGTTAGAAACAGATCCACGGTTAGCTGATAGTGATGGTGACGGATTAAGTGATGGTGAAGAGGATGTAAATCGTAATGGAGTTGTGGATGAGGCATTAGATGCATCAGGAACGATTGTAGCGTTAGAGACACATCCGTTAATACCGGATAGTGATGGGGATACATTAACAGATGGAGATGAGGTTAATATTTATAAAACGAATCCATTATTACGAGATAGTGATGGTGATAACTTACATGATAATAAAGAAATTCAAGACTATAATACCAGTCCAATTAATAATGATAGTGACAATGATGGGGTGAGAGATGATATAGAGGTTAGTCTTGGTTTAGATCCAAATAAATTAGATAGTGATGACGATGGATTAAACGATGGGGAAGAAGACATTAATAATAATGGAATAGTAGATAGTGGTGAAACCAATCCATTAATTGCAGATACAGATAATGACGGATTATTGGATGGTATTGAAGATAAAAATAGGGATAGTAATGTAGATAGCGATGAAACAGATCCAAATAATCCAGACACAGATGGGGATAATATCTTAGATGGTATAGAAGATAAAAATCAGGATGGTATCTATAATCCAGAGTTAGCTGAAACAAATCCATTAGATACTGATTCTGATGGAGATGGTATCAATGATGATATAGAAGACAAAAATTTTAATGGAACATATGATTCACCAATAGAATCTGGATTATTTGAAACGGATGCAAGTAATACAGATACAGATGGTGATGGAATTTTAGATGGACTTGAAGATGCTAATAAGAATGGTATTGTTGATGCAGGTGAAACCGATCCACGATTAGTAGATACAGACGGAGACGGCATTTTAGATGGTATAGAGGATGCCAATCAAGATGGTGTTTTTGATGAAGGTGTAGAAACAGATCCAAGAAGTAGCGATACGGATAAAGATACTATTAGTGATGGTAATGAAGATAAAAATAAAAATGGACAGGTTGACAATGACGAAACAAATCCAAGAACAGCTGATACAGATGGAGATGGAATAGATGATAATGTTGAATTATCAATGGGTACCGACGCAAAAAGCGATGATAGTGATGGAGATGGATTAACTGATAATGTAGAAATGGTTTTAGGAACAAATCCATTATCAGTAGATAGTGACGGAGATGGATTGGCAGATAATGTAGAAGTTAATTCAATGTTAGGACTAGATCCAACTAATGAAGATACAGATTGGGATGGAATTATAGATGGTATAGAAGATATGAACCAAGATGGTGTATTTGATCAAGGCGTTGAAATTTCGGCAAATATGGCTGATACAGATAAAGATGGAATTGAAGATGGAGAAGAAGATAAAAATAAAAATGGAATCGTGGATAATGATGAAACAGATCCAAAGTTAAGTGATACAGATGGGGATGGTTTAGATGATGGAGCCGAGTTATTATTAGGAACTAATAGCATCAAAGTAGATACGGATAGTGATGGGGTAACGGATGGAGATGAAGTAAATATTCATGACAGTGATCCAAATGATGTTGATAGTGACAATGATGGATTAACAGATGGAGATGAAGTAAATACATATACTAGTAATCCAAATGATAGTGATAGTGATAACGATGGATTAAGTGATGGTCTTGAAGTAAATACCTATAGTACAGATCCAAATAATAAGGATAGTGATGCAGATGGTATTAACGATAAAGTAGAAATTGTAAATTATAGTACCGATCCTAATAATGAAGATAGTGACAGTGATGGCGTGATAGATAGTGATGAAATAACATTAGGAATAGATCCAAATGATGCCGATAGTGATAATGATGGATTAGATGATGGTATTGAAATTAATACATATAACACCGATCCAGATAATACTGATACAGATAAGGATGGTATCAATGATGGGGAAGAAGTTAGTAGTAATAATGGATATGTAACAGATCCTAGTAATAATGATAGTGATAGTGATGGTGTTACAGATGGGGTTGAAATACTAACATACAATTCAAATCCATTATTAGCAGATACAGATGGCGATGGTGTATCAGATAATAATGAGATTAATATGTATCAATCCAATCCAACCAAGCAAGATACAGATGGTGATGGTATTAATGATAATATTGAAGTAACGAATGGGTATAATCCAACAATACAAGATAGTGATGGAGATACACTATTAGATAATGAAGAAGATGTTAATTTAAATGGAATAACGGATGAAGGTGAAACAAGTGCTATCTTAGCTGATACAGATAATGATGGAATAGATGACAAAGTAGAAATAGACTTAGGTACAAACCCATTATTAGCCGATACTGATAATGATGGTGTGAGCGATGGTGATGAAGTAAGTGCTAATTTAGATCCTTTTGTAGGAGATTCTAATGATGATGGCGTAAGTGATTTGGTGATATTTAGTAATATTAACAAGTTAACTCAATTTAGTATTGATGCTGGTGGTGGAGCCAATCAAACAGCTAGTTATGCATTACGATATCAATCTTTGGCACCTAATTTTGGATCATTTGAAACAAAAGATAACCATCAATTAATTAGTGGTATTCATTTTGATGCAGAAGTAGAGTCCTTAGATGGGTATGAGTTACCATTTGAAACAGAAGATGTCACCTTGAATGCTACATTAAGAGGTATGATCACAACAAAATTAGAAATTATGGTAAGTGATGCAAGCGATGAGTCAGTATATTACAATGTTACCCTTAATAAGGATAATTCGAATACAATAGAAGAAATCTGGGGTTCAAAAGATAATCTTAATAACCAAGAAAAAGTAGTTAAAATAAAAGCGAGGGCATTTGATGGTTTAACATGGGGGAAATGGTATGAAGTACCAGATGAGATTATTGTCGATAATTTACCACCTGATATTGATACATTTATTGTATCAAATACAATCTTTTCACCCAATAATGATACTTCAATTGGGGTAAAAGATAGCACAGCAATTACGTTAGAAATGGTAGAGACCTATTTAAAAGGTTGGACTATTAATATCATGAATAGCAATGATGAGGTTAAGAAAACATTTAGTGGTGATGATGCCGAAGGTTTAAGTGTCGTTAAAGAGTGGTTTGGTAAAGATGAGAGTGCTACGTTTGTGGATGATGGAGATTATCGATTGAAGGTAGCGGTACAAGATCATGTTAGTAATTTAGTTGAATCAGAAATAGATGTAAGTGTTGATAATACGTCTCCAGAAATTACAATATCAATTGAAGCAGAAGGGAAGGGCTTAAATTCAGGTGAGGTGGATGTTAGCACAACGTGGGTAGGTACAGATAATTATGATTCAGACATAGATTATAGTTTGAAATATAATGAACTGAAGTTAGATATAAAAGAAATAAATACACTAGAATTATGGTTAGATGCATCTGATGTAAATACATTAGAAATGCAAGGTATAAATTTAGTAACATGGTATGATAAGAGTAATAAAGCAAATCATTTTACCCAAGAGGTAGCCGATAATAGACCTATTGTAAATGAAAATGAAATCCTAACGTATGAAACGATTGCTTTTGAAGCAAATAAAGGGTTGCAGTCCAGTAAAGAAATGACAGCTGGTCTAAAATATATTTATGCCGTTGTTAAGGGAGAAGATGATGAATGGGTTGTCATTTCAGATATTATAAATATGACATCAAGCGAAAATGTGCAGCTAAAAAATGGAAATTATACAAATGATATAGTAGATGATACGTATAATGAGTTTGCAGAAATAGTCGTGTTTAGTACAGAGCAATCAGATGTAGAAGCCTATTTAAATGCAAAATGGCAACGTAGTAATTTAGCTGATTTGATTAAGCTGCCACTTAATAGCGATGAAGCTCATACACTTTATTCTCAAGAAGATAATAATTTATATCAATTTGTAATAGAAGGAGAAGATGATGCTGGTAATAAGAAAATTGTATATTCAGATACGATTGTAGCACCAGATAGAACAGCCCCCGAGATCCATAGCAGTTTAACGACTATTATAGGAGAGGAAGATGAATCATTTAGTATTAATTTAGATGATAAAAAAATAGATAATATAGATAGTGATGTTAATTTAAGATGGATTCCTTCAATTATTTATAGCAATGATAATCCAGCTCAATCATCAGAAGAAATATTAAATAATATTACAGCCATTAATAATGGGCAGGGAATAGAGTTTACATTAATTAATAATGCAAATACAGAGTCAAGTGAAAATGGAAATATATATGGAAAAGAAAATGCTTATGTAACGTTACGATTAGAAGATGCTGAGGGTAACTTTGCAGAGAAAAATGTGCAGTTGGTGATTAATGCCATTAATGATCCACCAGAATTTATAAGTACAATTGGAAGTCCTGTATATGATACGGCTGGTAATATTATTTATAATATTAAATTTGATGAAGATACGGTAGGGCCAATCATTACATTAGATGATTATATTCAGGATGTTGATAATTTGTTAACAGATTTAGATGTGACATTAGAAACAGAAGCGTTTTATATGGATTTATTAGAAACTGACTTTGATAGTTATAAATCGCAATATTTAGATGTTAGTATTGGAGATGAATTATCAGGACATGAAATTCAATTTACACCTTATGAAAATTGGTATGGTGATCAAGCTCTAGAATTTAAAGTAGCTGATAGTAATGAGTTAAGTATAACAGAAAGTGTTGTTGTCCGTATTTGGCCTGTGAATGACCCCCCTATTATAAAAGATGGAATAGAGGATTTTTATTCCTATGATGAAGATACAGGGTTTAGTTTAACATTTACAGATTATGAAGATGATGTTGAATTTGAGGATAAACCACCTACTCATAATGACTTATTAACTTGGGATGTAATTGAGTATGATGATAGCATTATTTCTGATATTACAGTTATAGGAGATACCATAACCTTTACACCAATTGATAATGAATATGGAACGGCTAATATTGTTATACAGTTAACGGATACGGATACAATTGCGGAAAAGATATTTCCACAAGGATCAGTGTATGGAGGTTATATACCAAATCCACAATCTGTTACGAAATCGATAGACTTAGTATGGTTACCTATGAATGATCCACCTACAATGCCAGTATTATCAGATGTCATCAATAATGAGGATCAATCCAAATCTGAAGATAGTGCAGCATGGCAGATAGACTTAAGTAGCTATAAATCAGATATAGAAGATTCGGGTAACGATTTAATCTATAGTATTTCAATGAGTGACGATTATTTGACTTATTCTTACGATGAGGGTACCAATGTAATCACCTTTACTCCAAGAGCAAATGCATTTGGTACAACTCAAGTTAGTATCACCTTAACAGATTCAGATACGAATATCGATTTTGAGCCTTATACAGCAGCACCAGAATCAATAACTCAGACATTTGATATTATTCTAGAGGCAGTTAATGATGAGCCAGTTATTACGAGTATTGAATTAAAATCAATTGTAACAAATTTAGAAACATTGGCATTGACGACAGATGAATTAAGAGTAGAAGCAGTCGGGTTTAGTGATGTTGGTTATTCCGATGAAAATCAAATAGGAAATGAATATGATACAACACGTGCAGCAGAACCATTTTTTACACCAAATACAGAGCAGTATAAATTTGAATGGTTAATTGATGGAGTAGCAGCACCTCAAAATACAAATACGCCTCAAAGCTTAAACTTTGATACCTTAGTGATTGACGAGTCTATGGAAGGTAAAACGATAACTGTAAAAGTATGGCCACATGATGGTGTTTCAGTAGGAGATCCTTTTGAAGCGACATTAGCGGTTAATAATAGACCATCAATGGTTGTTGAGAGTACCGCTTTACCAGAATATAATGATTATTTTCCAACCGTAAATGTTGATTTGAGTTGGGTTGATAGTACCGATCTTGATGCCGGTGATGATATAAAATATAGACTTAAAGTTTGGAAAGTGCCTAAATGGCATAGTGCCCCTACAGATACTAGTTTAGAGGCATCAAGTTATTATTATGATTCATTATGGAAAGATAAAGAACAAATTATTAGTACGATTAATGCTATGCAAAGTATAGCTGAAGAAGAGTTGCATGGAACGTATTATTGGAGAGTTTGGGCCGCTAATGAATTTGTAGGGACCTATTATGATTATGTCGATACATCATGGACAACTCAATTTAACATCGATTTAATTGCACCGGGTTTAATAAACGATGGGAGTGGTACGGTAAATGATGATTTTCTATCGATTACCAATAATATGACGGTAGGGTTAGCCGAAAACATTAGAATTTTATATGGAACAAAACCAACGGATGCTGATGATGGAGAAGCCTATAAGATAGTCTTAAAAGAAACCAATCAACCGGTTGATTATCCAGCAAATCCAATAACTGTGACAGAAAATACAATTATTGATTCAGTAGAGTTTGATTCTGAGTTAGATGAATCTTATGTATATTGGACCTATATCATAACATTTCCAGCTGGAACTACGACTTATAATATTTTATTAGAAGACTTTGCTGGAAATATATCAACCGTTAATACATTTGTGATTACTCCTGATACATTCCCACCACCAGCATTAAAAGATAGTGAAGCGATCGAAATGGCAAATATAACTGCTATTACATCTGCCAATATGTATTCTATTTCAGGATTTAAGGAACCCAGTGCTGGAATTATATATGAAGGGACAGAAAATGGAATAGAAAATGTGAGATCAGACTTAGTGGGTTATACTCCTGTATCAGAATTTACATTTAATATTTATCCAGAAAAGCCATCGGGTAATTTAATAGTCAAAGATAGAGCAGGAAATGAAAATGAAGATGATATTATCCATGTGAATATAGAGTTTTTAAGAGGAGACCCTGTGATTACAAGTTCAGGGTTAAGTCGTGATATGGTGAATGCGAAAGAAAATGAGAGTAAGTTAAGAGATTATTTTGGATTAAATGCAGCTCAATTTGATGAAATAACAACAAGTGAGTTAGAATTTTCGGTTAATAGAGATATCATAAAATATGAGTTAATAGTAAGTGATAATATACTTGCGCAAGAAGTAGGTAATATAAATGCTAATACAAGTCAGAATATTACCATTGAAGCAAATCGTGAGATATTTGAAGAAGGTCAAAATATAGTTACCTTAAAAGTGACAGATGCAGCTAATAATATAGCAGAGAAAGAGTATATACTAACCTTGCAATCAGAAGAACCAGACTTTAATGTATTTCAAAATGGATCATTTTTAGCAAAAATAAGTGAGGATAACTGGAACTTATCATTAACGGGTGTAATGCAAGATAATGTAGATGTTTTTATCAATGATAGCCAAGATAATTTAATAACAGCAAATACATATTGGGTATACGTTAGTACAGAGCCATTTGATCCATCTGAAAATGATATTTATGTAACCTTAATAGATAAAGTATATAACTATATAAGCAAGCCAATTTGGTTGCAATCATACTATTCTAGCTATGCCGATAGATTTGATATAGCATTACCAATTCAAGAATTATACAATGCAGAAGCCGTAGCATTAACATATCACACATTACCGGATGGTATAGCTGAATTAGTGATTGTTGATAACTCAAATAGTGTTAATAGTTTGCGAGAGTTAATTACTGGATTATACACCCAACCATTATCATTAGTTGATTATAAGTTTGATGATTCTCAATTATCCATACCAACTGAATTAACGGATTATTCTGTAACGGTAGTAGCAAAAGATGAGTATGGAAATATTATTAATCATGTTGATTTATCAGAGCATGGTGTTGCCATGAAGTTAGAATATCCAGAATCAGTCTTATATGATTCAGAAGATTTAGTCATTATCGAATATGATGACGTTAATATGGAGTGGAGACAAAACGAAGAAACAACGATAGTTGAAACATTATCAAATAGCGTGATCACGGAAATTAATAATACAGGGGTATATGCGTTAGCTGAATTAAACCAATTACGAGACACATTAGAGAATTTAAGAGTGTATCCAAATCCTTGGATCCCGTTAGATGGAAAGGCTGATACAGGTTGGGAAACAGGGGAAGAATCAGGGGTCGTATTTGATCAATTAAAGCCAGAAACAGAAATATCAATTTATACGATAACAGGAGAATTAGTCATTACTCATAAAACAGGAGCTTTAGATGAGTCATGGAATTGGGATGGAAAAAATAATGTTGGGCATAACGTCTTTTCCGGTGTGTATATATATTTAGTAAAAAATCAAGATGAAGTAAAAACTGGAAAATTAACTATTGTTCGATAAGTATTAAGTAAGTAAAAATTTAAAAATTTAAATGGCCTATCAACGTAGTAGGCTGGATACTTAACTATATTTTTTAAACATATATTTAGGTGTAAAAAAAGATAAGTATTTAAAAAGAAACTAAAAATATACTATAATTTATTAAGAAATAAAGATGTAGGATTAAGATGGTAGGAGTAAATAGTATAAATACGAGTGTAAAAACAGCCATACCTGTTAGTGAAAAAGGCAGACAGAAAGTGCCGAGTGATCAATTTAATGAAATAGTTTACCCTGTAGATGAACGTGTTATAAATAAAATACTTCAAATAATACAAAGTGATGATAATGTTAAAAGAGAAATAGATCAGTATCGTAATAAAGGAAAATTGTATTTATATGGGGATGTAATAAATACCAAATATAATGAATTTGAAGAAATTAATAAATCTAAAGAAAATAAAAGATTCTAAAGTAAGTATTGAAGAACTACAAAAAGGTAGAGACAGATTGCTAGAAAAAAATGTAAAATTTAGAAGAACAGTCTAATTTAAAAATAGATGAGATCAAATCTAAACTAAAAGAGAGCGAAGAGAATCGAACATAGTTTGAAGCTAAGCTAAAAGAGAGCGAAGAGAATCAAAGACAGCTTGAAGGTAAGGTAAACAAGTAACGGTAGATAAAGAGAAAGTAGAAAATGAAAACAGAGTCATAAGTCAGAAAAATCAAAAGCAAGATAAGCAAATAGATAAGCTAAAATATCAAAATAGAATGATAATATTTTTCAGTATTATAACGATAGGAATAATGAAACAAAAAATCCGTACCTAAAGATTTAAGATGATGGAAAGTATCATGAACCATATTAATGATATTAAAATAGGAATCATTAATATAACTATATAGGAATTTATTTTCTCTTTACATGAATTTAGGCATATTTTAAAATAACAATTCACTTATGGTGGATGTAGCTCAGTTGGTAGAGCCCCGGATTGTGGTTCCGGTTGTCGTGGGTTCGAGCCCCATCATTCACCCCACTAAAAACCAATAACTCAAGTTTAGGGGTGTTTTTATATTAAAATACCTAAATAGGTAGTCTACTTATAAAAAACATATAGCGTATTATCGAACATATAGGCTACTATAAACACAGAGAATTTTATGACATATTTAATCGTAGTTAGTTTGTCCTTGGTAAGTTTAGTAATTTGTATAGGGTTACTATATCAGATTATGCAGTTACGAACCCAGATGCAGATCTTAAAAGAGGCTAATCAGCAATTGCAAACATTGCTAACACAGGAATTTAGGCAAAACAGAGAAGAATCACAAGCAGGATCAACCCAACTGCAAGATTTGGTGTTAAAAACGTTAACCAATATGTCAGCCATGCAAAATAAGCAATTAGAGATGGTAACGAATCAGTTAAGTACCGTAATGCAGGCAAATGAAAAGCGAATACAAGAATTGCGAGAAAGTGTCGAAAAGAGATTGACGTTACTACAGCAAGATAATAATCAAAAATTAGAACAAATGAGAGCGACTGTTGATGAAAAACTGCATGCAACCTTAGAAAAGCGGTTAGGGGAATCATTTAAGTTAGTATCCGATAAACTAGAGCAAGTGCATAAGGGCTTTGGCGAAATGCAAACATTGGCAACAGGTGTTGGTGATTTAAAGAAAGTATTAACGAATGTAAAAACAAAAGGAATCTGGGGAGAGGTGCAATGTGAA
>MDSY01088031.1_pt1 | contig 12992 bp, 4 predicted proteins | sample 811131 | NCBI WGS metagenome assembly MDSY01 (sample SAMN05326643, study PRJNA326480) | marine metagenome | isolation source: seawater | place: Atlantic Ocean: South West | collected 2010
AACCCTTAAGCTTACCAAGCTCTTCTGCCACATAGTTAGCTTGTGCCTCCATAAACACTTGGTTGCGCGCCGAGCGAGCTTCTTTACCCAAAAACATGCCAGACACACTATTACCTGCCCAGCGGCGACCAATATTCAAAGAAGTCTTAGCAATAGACATCCGACGCTCAAACCCAGAGGTTTTTAGGCTATCAATTGACTGCTTATTATTAGTAGGTTTATACACATCATTTGCCATAAATATAATCATTCACTAGGTTAATAATGATTTGTGGGTGCGCCGCTATGAATGCAAGTCAAAAACCTTACGAGTGCACAAAATTGTATCACAGCAGCACAACCTTGCCGACAATAAGGGTGTGGCCACTTCCCAGCAAGCATTTATTGTTTATTTTGAGCTAGCTTTAGTCTTCGCGAGCAATCGCTTGATAACCAATATCACGGCGATAATGTGCACCCTCGAAGCTAATAGCGCCTGCAACGCTTAATGCTGCTTGTTGTGCATTTAAGATGCTATCAGCGAGCGCAGTCACACAAACAACACGGCCGCCATTCGTGACAATTTCTTTATCGCTATCACTTTGAGTATTGATATTGATATCTAAATTTTCTACTTCTTTAGTAAAATCAGTCCCCGCATGAAATACTTTTACAGACTGCTGATCGTCAAGCTCAGGTAGGCCTGATATTACATCGCCTTTGGATGACGTTTCTGGATAGCCTTTTGAGGCGATAACGATACCTAGAGCAGGGCGCTCATCCCAATTCGCCTCTTTTGGTAGCTGACCTGCTAGCCCTGCTGTCACTAAATCTACTATTGATGATTGCAAGCGCATAAGGATAGGCTGCGTCTCTGGATCGCCAAAACGGCAGTTGAATTCAATGACGTAAGGGTCGCCTGCATCATCAATCATTAAACCTGCATATAAAAAACCAGTATAAGGTTGGCCAGCGGCATTCATCGCATCAACGACCGGCTGAATGACCTGCGTCATAACTTTGTTATGGACCTCATTGGTGACGACCGGTGCAGGAGAGTAAGCGCCCATACCACCAGTGTTCGGGCCGGTATCACCTTCAAAGGCACGCTTATGATCTTGGCTAGTGGCCATTGGCAAAATGTTGTCGCCATCAATCATACAAATAAAGCTGGCTTCTTCGCCTTGCAAAAACTGCTCAATAACCACGCGGCTACCGGCATCGCCAAACTTATTATCAGCTAGCATATCATCAATAGCTACATGGGCCTGCTCAGTAGTCTCAGCGACGATAACGCCTTTACCTGCGGCAAGGCCATCGGCTTTGATAACGATAGGCGCGCCTTGTTCGTCGACATAAGCTTTGGCACTGGCTGCATCCGTGAAGCCTTGGTAAGCTGCCGTCGGAATATTGTTGTTTTGCATAAACTCTTTGGCAAAGGTCTTTGAGCCCTCTAGCTGCGCGCAATAAGCAGTCGGCCCCCAAGCTTGCACGCCTGCCTTGCGGCAAGCATCGATTATACCAGTCACTAAAGGCGCCTCAGGGCCAACGATGACGATATCGATATCATTATATTGACAAAACTCTATAACGGCGCTGTGCTCATTATCAGTGTCTTTATTATCCAAAACGATATTTTGGCATTTAGGCTCCAGCGCCGTGCCTGCATTACCTGGTGCGACATAAACGGTCTCAACATTGTTATCTTTGGCACACTGCCAAGCCAATGCATGCTCACGTCCACCGGCACCTATTACCAAAACCTTCATCATACGTTTCACCTTTATATCGATTTAATCGACTATGTTGTTTATTGAATGCATTTATTGAGTGTTGTTATTGTCAGTTCTTAATGACGATCAAGCATCATGGCTTATGTATAACTCTGCAAGCCCGCCTCATTTACTATGGCGTATTCTAACAAATAATTTGTATGAATTGTTATGAGTATAAAACCCACCGCGCACGCAAAAATAAACTCTGCTGAGCGCTAATAGTAAGTAGTGACTCGCTCATCTTTCGGTCTTGACTTTAAGCTCAGTGGTCTCATTAGCAAAGGTTATTAACGACTGCTTAATGCATGAAATAATGTTGAACGCTACAGCTGAGCGCATAGGTGCGTTACACTTCACTAAATAAGCGCTTTAATAAAGACAGTAACGTCATTACTCATTCTGAGTCGTTAGCCGTATTCAACCATACTGGCTCAAAATACATAAAACCGAAAAACACCGTGATAAACAAAATCTATAATAAGGAAAACGCTATGCCAAACTCTTTGAGTATCAGTAAAGAGGATATTAGCCAAATCAGTGACATTGCTACAAGTTATGTGCAAAAGGATAAGTCACTGGTAGAGCCGTTTATGCAAAGCTACTATCGCACTTTGCATCACGAAATCGCTGATCAGATTGACAATGTCGATCTAGCCGGCATGGCACTACACCACTTTATCTTGTTGAAGGCTTATAAAGGTGATAAACCGCAATTAAAAATACTAAACCCTATTGCTGAAGAGCAGCATTTTCATAGCTCCCATACCATTATTCAGATGGTTGCCTATGATCGCCCCTTTCTGGTGGATACTATCTTGATGAGTCTTGAGGCTCAAGGCATAAACGTACACCGTACCTACAATACGATCATAAGTGTAGAGCGCGATGACGACGGTCATATTACTCAAATCGATAGCGCCACTGAGAGCGCAACCTCGCATCTATCACTGATCCAATGCGAAATTGCTTATCAAGACGATAGCGAATTGGCGGATCTACAACAAATGCTGCTAGAGAAGGTGGATACACTAGATACGGTAGTTGGCGACTGGCAGCAAATGCATGAGCGCCTAACGCAGATAAAAAACGAGCTATCAAAACAGACTTTGCCTGAGGTGTTTTACTCGCAGCAAGAGATTCAAGCCTTTTTGGATTGGATATTAGATGATAATTTTATATTTTTAGGCTACCGAGAGTATCGCTTAGAAAAAGAGGGGATGAATGAGGTTAATAATGAGGATTTGAATCTATACTCTATTGGTAACAGCGGCCTTGGCTTATTACGCGGCAGTAGTCAAGATAGCTTGTCGGAGAGTTTTAGCCAATTGCCAACAGAGCTCAAAAAGCTGCTAACAGGCCCGCGAGTACTAATGCTATCAAAATCAAGCCACGTCTCACCTGTTCATCGTCCGGTCTATATGGATTTTTTGGGTATTCATAAGTTCGATAGTCAAGGCAAACTCATTGGTGAGTACCGCTTCATCGGCCTATTGACCTCACAAGCGTATCAACTAACAGTCAACAACATTCCATTACTGCGCGAAAAAGCCAATAAAATCATGGCAATGACCTCCATTCCTAAAGACGGTCACGCCTATCATAAGATGACTCATATCATCAACACCTTACCGCGCGACGACTTGTTTCAAGCCAGCGTCGAAGAGCTGTATCCGATGGTGACAGGCATCTCACAACTGCAAGATAAAAAGAGCCTACGTCTATTTAGCCGCGTCGATCACTATCAGCGTTTTGTCTCTTGCCTAGTCTATATTCCAAGAGACAAGTTCAATACTGAGCTACGGATTAAAGTACAAAATGTGCTAAAAGAAGCATATGGTGGCACCTCATCTGGGTTTACCACTGAGTTTAATGAATCCGATCATGCCCGCGTTCATGTGCATGTTCGCACAATCCCAGGACAAGTTAATGAGGTTAATACTAGCGATTTAGAAGCAGAGCTCACCGGATTGATGCAGTCATGGAGCGATCATTATCAAAAAATGCTACTCGATAACGTCGGTGAGCAACAAGCCAATGCACTCATGCGCCAATTTCTAGCGTTTATACCAGCTGCTTATCAAGAGCGTTTTGATGCGCGTACCGCGGTTGAGGACACCAAACGCTTGCAGCGTCTGATCAGCATGACAGATGATGAGCCAATGATTTGGCATTTATATCAGTCTACTGGCGATGCCAGCAATCAGCTGCATCTAAAACTTTATGGCCATCAGCAGCCTGTTATTTTATCAAAGGTATTACCCGTACTAGAGAATTTTGGTGTATCGGTAGTCTCCGCTCAAACTTATGAGTTTGATCTACCTGAGCAGCCAATCTGGATGCAAGAGTATGAGCTGACGCTCGAGCATGTCGATACCGTCGATATGCGCGTAGTCCGCGATCAGTTTGAAGATAGCCTGCAGCAAATATGGACGGGGAGAGTGGAGAGCGATCCCTTTAATGAGCTCGTGCTCATTACCGAGTTAGATACCTATGATGTCGTTGTTTTACGGGCGCTTTCAAGTTACATGCGTCAGGCGAAAGCGCCATTCTCGAGCAGCTATATTCAGCAGACCGTCCTCAAATATAACGCTATCAGTGTCGCTTTAGTTAAGCTCTTTGATGCGCGTATGAATCCTAGGCACAGTGAGGACAGCCGCAAGGAAAAAACCGCGCAAATTCAGCAAAACATCCTTGAAGACTTGGCTGCAGTTGATAGCTTGGATGAAGATCGCATCCTGCGTTGGTACTTAGACTTAATCAACGCTATGGTTCGTACGAACTTTTATCAGGTCGATAGCGAGGGCGGACGCAAAGATAGAGTGTCGTTCAAGTTTTTCGCGGCAGATATCCCTAATCTGCCGAAGCCGAAGCCGATGTATGAGATATTCGTCTATTCACCAAGAGTCGAGGCGGTACATCTACGCGGCGGTAAAGTTGCCCGTGGCGGTCTACGTTGGTCGGATCGCATGGAGGATTTTCGTACTGAAGTGCTTGGACTGGTCAAAGCCCAAATGGTCAAAAACGCGGTTATCGTACCAGTAGGCTCGAAAGGTGGCTTTATCGTTAAGACCAAAACGATGGCAGATGGCCGCGAAGCTTTTCAAGCTGAGGGTATCGCTTGCTACCAGACCTTTTTGCGCGGGATGTTAGACGTCACTGATAACATCGTTGATGGGCAAATTGTCCCGCCAGCCAACACCGTGCGTCATGATGACGATGATCCGTATTTAGTAGTGGCGGCTGATAAAGGTACCGCCAGCTTCTCTGATATCGCCAACGCGCTATCTAGCGAATATAACTTTTGGCTTGATGATGCTTTTGCTTCAGGCGGCTCAGTCGGTTACGATCACAAGGCAATGGGCATTACGGCACGCGGCGGCTGGGAGTCGGTCAAACGCCACTTCCGTATGCTAGGTCAAGACATCCAAAACCGCGACGACTTTACGGTAGTTGGTATCGGTGATATGAGTGGTGACGTCTTCGGTAACGGTATGCTGCAATCAAAACATACTAAGCTTGTCGCCGCCTTTAACCACTTGCATATCTTTGTCGATCCAAGCCCTGACCCCCAAAGCTCTTATGCCGAGCGAGAGCGTTTATTTAATACGCCGCGCTCGACTTGGGATGACTACGACAAGTCGCTCATAAGTGCCGGCGGCGGGGTGTTTGCGCGTACCGATAAAACCATCGCCATCACCCCTGAGATGAAAGCGATATTCGCTATTGAAGACGATAGCTTAGCGCCTAATGACTTTATCAGTGCCTTACTACGAGCACCAGTTGATCTCATTTGGAACGGCGGTATCGGCACTTATGTCAAAAGCGCTAATGAGAGTCATGCCGATGTCGGAGACCGCGCTAATGATGCCGTGCGAGTCGATGGCGGAGAGCTGCGCGCTGCAGTAGTCGGTGAAGGCGGTAACTTAGGCTTCACTCAGCAAGGACGTATCGAATACGCGCAGACCGGTGGGCGCATCTATACTGACGCTATCGACAACTCAGGCGGCGTCAACTGCTCGGATCATGAAGTGAATATCAAAATCTTGCTCGGTAAAGTGGTTGAGCAAGGCGATATGACCTTAAAGCAGCGCAACGAGCTGTTAGAGTCGATGACTGATACCGTAGCGCAGTTGGTATTGCGTCAAAACTATCTTCAGCCACAAGCGCTTGAGCTCAGTCAAATACGCGCCGCTGATAATCTGAGCGATCACCAACGCTTCATTCAGCTGTTAGAGTCTGAAGGTCGCCTTGATAGAGCGATTGAATATCTACCCTCTGATGAAGAGATTGCCAAACGGCAAAAAGCCAATACCGGTCTGACCAATCCCGAACTAGCAGTGGTTATGGCTTATGGCAAAATGTGGGTCTATGATCATCTGCTATTATCGGACTTGCCTGATGCGCCATATTTCGTCAATGAGCTGCGTAAGTATTTCCCTGATGAGCTGGTCGGACGTTTCTTCGATGAGATGACAGAGCATCGTCTAAACCGCGAGATTATCAGTACTTATCTGACCAACAGCGTGGTCAATCGTTTGGGTATCGAGGCACTGTTCCGTCTCTTCGAAGAAACAGGGCAGACGCTCGCCACTATCATTCGTGCTTATGCGATTACTCGTGAAGTGTTCGAGGTAAAAACAGTATGGCAACTGCTTGAATCGCTTGATAATAAAGTCGATGCCAAGCTATTATTAAAGCTTGAGCTGCGCTTACGTGATGCCTTAGAGGGCGGCGTAGTGTGGTTTATCAATGCCTTTGGACAAGATCTGCAAGTGGCTGATATGATCGAGCGTTTTGGCAATAGCGTCGCACAGCTCACCAAATCAAACGGCTTTATTGAGCAGCAGTTTGCTCAGTATCTACAAGACGATACGGAAAGCCTCACCGCTGATGGCCTTGAGGACAATGATGCGGCGTTATTTGCTATCTTGCCTTATCATGTTGATGCCTTAGATACTGCCTTACTCGCTGAAAAATATGAGCGTTCAGTAGAAGATATCGCATCCTTGTACTTTGAAGCTTATCAAGTGCTACAGTTTGATTGGATGATGGATCATATCGCCACTCTGCCGCAGCAAGACTACTGGGATCGCCGTGCCCGCCACGCGCTCGTCAATGAGCTGACGCGTAGTTTGCGTCTGCTTATGAATGCACTACTGTCAGAGCCTGATGCCAAAGGCGCTTTTGACGAGTGGATGTCACGTCATGAGAATGCACTTAGCGCTGTCAAAACTGAGATGCAAAAGCTAGATAACAATGATAGCGTTATTAGTCTGTCCACGCTGTCAGTGCTGATGAGCGAGCTGAGCAGTCTAGTCAGTAAATAAACAATCAAATCATCAATGGTATAGAAAAAAGCCACCGCTTATGAGCGGTGGCTTTTTAATAAATAGTGTTTGGTTATTTAACGAGAACTACAACCAGATGCTTATAAAGAGATAAAAATCAGCATCGTTGCTATCGCAGCTATTACAAAAACTGTGACCGGTAGCAAATGGCGAGGTTTCGTTATTGGCGATATTGGTCTAGACACCTGAGCAATTTTGTTAATAACCATAGCCATTTTATTCTCTTTTTTATTAGGAGCTTGCAATATGATAACAGCCTTGGCCAGTAATTTGGCTAAAACCGCCGGATAGTTTTTTGACTTGAATCTGCGTCAAAATCCTTTCTTTTAGCGCTTGTACATGAGAGATGACGCCGATCAACTTGCCTTCTTGTTGCAAGCTTGTTAGCGTATCTAGCGCAATGTCAAGCGACTCTTCATCTAGCGTACCAAAACCTTCATCCAAAAACAATGAATCGACGCGGATATTCTGACTGGCCATCTTCGATAGACCTAAGGCTAGAGCAAGACTGATAATAAAGCCTTCTCCGCCTGAGAGATTCTTGGTACTGCGAATCTCGCCACCTTGATAGTTGTCTATTACATTGAGCTCAAGCGGACTGTTATCATCACGCGCCAGCAAATAACGATCACTCATCTTGTGCAGTTGGGTGTTGGCGTGATTGACCATAATATCAAAGGTCAGGCCCTGCGCGAACGCCCGGAACTTTTTACCGCTACTCGAGCCTATCAGCTCATTTAACTGACGCCAAACTTGTAGATTCTGTTTTTGTTCAGCGATGGCTTTGAGCTGGGATTGCTGACTACCTTTTTTATCTTCGTTGTCTTTGAGCTTTTGCGTCATCGCGCCGATCGACTCTATTAGTCGATTAGACTCGCTTTGTGCTTGCTGCTGCTCATCTAACAGACTGTCTTTTCTCTTTAAGGTGAGCGGATTAGCTTGTTTGTCTGCAAGTGCTTGTTCGGTCTGCTGCAGTAAGGATTTTGCTTGCTTTAACTGATAGTCGATTTGCTGCTGCTGCTCGCTTAAGTGGCTGCGCTCATGCTGCGATAGGCGCGCGCTGACAAAGTCCGTCTCAATAGCAAAGTCAGATCTCGCTAGCGCCTCTTGAAAGATGTCTTCTTGATCCTCTAAGGTGGTTTTTGCAGCCAATAACTCACTTGAAAGTCGTGTCTGCTGCTGCTTGGCTATTTGCAATAGCTGCTGAGCACTATCGATGTGCCTTTGTACCGAGGACTGCGCGGTTTTGGCTTGTTCAAAGTCTAAACGTAACCGATCTTCCTCTGCATCGACATTTTTATCAGCAAATAGGGTTTGTCTGTCTTGCTGTAATTCGGCGATAGCTTTTATCTGCTCGGCAATAGACTGGCTTAAATCGTCAAGCTCAGTGCTCTCTTTATCTAACTGTGATTGTTTGGTCTCAATCTGAGTAGTTAAGCGACTCAGCTCAGTCATTAGGGTTTGCTGCCGCTGATTTTCTTGATTGTATTTCTGTTTTAACTCCAGCATATGAGTGCGATGCTGACGCAGAACCGCTAACTGCTGCTCGATCTGTACATTATTTAATACGGTTTGCTCATCGATACTCGATCGTAACAGTTGAATATCAAGGCCTGTTTGCTGAGTTTGCTCAGACGCCCAGTGACTAGCAGTGTATTTATTAATAATACTGATCACATCCGCGATAAGTGTTTGTAGCTCAGTAAAATGAGCTTTAGTATTGTCTTGCAAGCCATCGAGCCTTTGCTGATTGAGCTTATTATCATTATCGAGCAAGCTGATTTCGCTTGCCAGCTGATACTGCTGTTTCTCAAAAAGCGCTAATTCTTTTTCAACCTTCGCTATGGAGTCGTTCAGAATCTCGTAATCGGTTACAGACTTTTTTACTCTCTCTTTATATTCAAGCAATTGCTGTTTGGCTTGATGGCATAGCTCAGTGATCGTATTAATGGGTTCAGCGTTTACCGTTTTAGAATGTAGACTCTGTTTCAGCGTTTCAATAAGCGGACTAATCTCATTAAGCGCTTCGATGTTAGTTAACATGGCATGACTATAGTTTTCATTGTCAGTCGTTATGCTATTGCTCATCTCTTGAATATCGCCGCTAAGCTTAGTGGCTTGAGCAATCAAGGCTACTATATGCCGTTGCTCCTCCTTCGACTGATTGGTCGTAGTCGCGAAGGCAATTTTATACTGTGACAGCTCACTCTCTAAATCTTCTATTACTGAGTTACTGTCAGTGAGCTGCTGCTCAGTGATTGAAATTTGCGAAGACCCATCTGTCGTTGTACGATTCGCATTCGGATGTTCTAAAGCGCCACAAAGCGGGCAGGGCTGACCGTTTTCTAACTCATCAATGTAGTGCTCAAGGCTCGCAACTTTTTGGAGTAGCGTCAACTGCGTCTGCTTTTCTAGGCGCTTATCCTTGGCTACTTTAATCGCTTCTTCAGTATCAGCGATGGATGCTTTGAGAGTCGCTAAGGTGTCACTGATACTAGGCTGCGATGATTGCAGGTTTTTGATTTGAGAGGTGAGCGTGCTTAGCTGCTGATTGCTATATAGCAGTGGCTCAATTTGACTGATGATATGTTCAATCTGCTGCTGTTCAGCTCGCTGATCCGCCAATGATATGGTCGCAAGCACTTGCTGCTGTTGCTGTTGTAACTCATTAAATTGTTTTTGAGTCGCTGCAATTGAGGTCTCTTGCGCCTCTTGCTGTGATATAAGCTTGGCTTTGTCTAGCTGGTACTGCTGGGTTTGCTCCGCTAGAGCCTTTTTTTGCTCCGCTAGAGTCATATTATCTTGCAGTAACGTTTTAAGCCTGCGACCGCTATTCTCAAAAGTGGCTATGTCAGTATCGATATCATTAAGCTCGCTATGCGTCTCTAGATACTCTACCGTACTCGCCAGCTGCGACTCACTTTGCGCAGCTAGGGTTTGATGCGATATTATGTCTTGCGTTAAGCGCTGCACATTAGCGGATAGCGACTCTTGACGTTGGCGGCTATCATTTAGACTATAGCTGTGCTGCTTGATACTTGCATCCAGCTCGCGGGTTTTAGCGATTTTAGGTAAGCCCTCTTGTAGTGCTTGTTGGGCCTGCTTATAGTTTTGATCAATGCTTTCAAGCTGAGTTTGCAGTTGCTGTAAGTCAGACTGTTGCGTAGGTAGTTTTGCTGCTACTGTTTGCTGCTCGTCGGACAAGCGCTGCACAGTGTCACGACTGCGACTGAGTTGACCGAACTGACTCTCTAACTCCAGCGCTTTTATCGCAGCCTCTAAGCGCTTCGCATCAGAGGTGAAGTCTTGTTTTGCTTGTTCAGCTTGAGTTAAGTCGCTTTGGTAAGCGGCAAGCCTGCCTTGCAGCTCGTCAACCGCCTCTAACCACTGAATCTGCTCACTTATTTGCTGATACTGTTGTTGCTGTTTGGCTTGTGCTGCTTGAGACGTTGTTAACTCCTCATAAATGTGCGCTTCTTCTTCAGTAGTCAATAAAATCAAGCCATCCAAGCCATACTGTAGTTTGCTTAAAACCTCTTCCTCAGAGCGCTTCTTTTCAAAGACATGAGTCGATATCGTCGCGTAAATATCCGTGCCTGTAATCTTTTCTAAAATATCGGCGCGCGCGTCCGCTTTGGCCTTTAAGAAAGCGGAAAAACTGCCTTGCGCGAGCAAAATGGAGCGCGTGAACTGCTCAAAATCCATGCGCGTAAGCGCTACGATCTTCTCTTTAGTACGTGATAGCTTACTCTCTAAAATCTCATCGTCACTATTCTCATTGTCAGTTTGAGTATTAACCAAGGCTATCTCGTGAGTTGCGTCCTGCAAATTACCATCAGGCTTACCATAAGCGCGGCGCTGACCCCAGCGGCAGCGGTATTGGACACCATTGAGATCAATGACTACCTCGGCAAAGCACTCTGCTGTTTGCCGAGTCATCACCTCATTACTGCTTTTACTAATGCTATTAATCCTTGGCGTTTCGCCATAAAGCGCTAAACAAATCGCATCTAAAATCGTGGTTTTGCCCGCACCGGTCTGTCCGGTGATGGCAAAGATGCCTTCGTTAATAAAAGCAGAATCAGCGAAATCGATGTGCCATTCGCCTTTGAGTGAGTTGAGGTTTTTGAGTCGCAGTTCGATGAGGCGCATGAGCAAGTCTTATGATTTGGATGGTTCAAAATTTTAAAATATGGATGATGTTTTTTAGAAATTTAGCTATTTATTCAGCCCGACTATCATCATGATAAATAGTATGCAAAATTTGCTGATAAGCGTCTAATAATGATTCTTTTTGCTCCTCTGGCACGTCATTAACCGTAAGGCAGCGCTCAAACACATCTTGCTCATTTAGGTCTTGCAGCGTCTCAGTGCTTTGTTCTTGATTCAGAACTTTATTATAAGTGCGTGTATTTCTTATCTTTAATACTTCACAAGACAACCCTTCTATCATAGCAGCGACTTCTTCACGCAGCTCAGTGACAATGTCCTCACCATCATAAATAATCTCAAGCCATATCGACTCCGTTTGGTTTAAGTCTTTGATGGTATTAGCAATAGTGGCCAAATCGCCTGATATTTGCGCGAGTTTTTGAAAGCAAGGAATAGCTAGCGAGACGACTTGCATATGACTGTTGTCATCTGAATATAGGACTTTATAATCATTAGGTGTGGATTGGGTTGCATTTATTTCATTATTTTTTGATGAAATAGGAGCATCTTTTTTATTGTCCGTAATGTCTGTATCCTCAAAACCAAAAAGACCATCGGCAAACAAATCATGGTTAAGTGTGGACGCTTTTTTAGCGACTTTTTGAACCGGTTCTACTGTAACCTCTGCTAACAAATGAGTTGGTTCTTGTGTTTGCGGCTCTATAATAGATTTATCCAACCCTGCGCCAAACTGCACGAGTAGCACTTGCTTTTGCTGACGGGCTTCACCAAAGCCCATGGCGATAGGCGAGCCTGAATAGCGAATATGCTCTTGTCCGCCAACGCGCTGCGGCACATGCAAATGCCCAAGCGCGACATAATCGAAGCCCTCATCGAACATCTCAGCTGATATTTGACCGAGGTTACCTACATAAAGATCACGCACGCCATCATCTTCAGTGGTTTTGCTACCAGCTGCGAACAGATGACCGGTTGCGATGATAGGAATGTGGCGCTGATGTCTCTTGCACAATGATTGTTGTGCGGCTTTGGCTAAGCTTGCGACTTCATCGTAGTGCGCGCGGATACCTTTAATAACATTAGTATCTTTGCTATCAGCTGACTCGCCAGCACTGCTGCTACGCACATCACGATCGCGCAGATAGGGCACAGCGGCAATGATGCAATGCGGATCACCGTCACTATCATCTAATATTAACACCTCATCGTTTAAGTCCTCACAAGCAGTGCCGATGACATGCACGTTTAAGAATTTGAGCACTTGGCTTGGCGCATCGAGAAAGGTTGGGGAGTCGTGATTGCCGGCGACGATGACAATATGCTCACAGCATAAAGTTGAGACTTTGCCCAAAAATTCATAATACAGAGCTTGCGCCCGATTGCTTGGCGTCATGGTGTCAAAGATATCACCGGCAACGATCAGTACATCGACATTTTGCGTGCTGATGGTCGTCTCAAGCCAAGCTAGAAAAGCTTCAAACTCTTCATAACGCATACGACCATACAGTCTGCGCCCCAAATGCCAGTCTGAGGTATGCAGGATTGTGAGCGGCTTAACGGGGTTTTTAACAATATCAGCTGCGGACATAGGTAGGCTTAATAGCAATAAATAAAAAGGGTTTTATTCTAGCAAGAATTGCTGAGGTTTGCTGTGATTGAATGATTAGAAGGGTCTAATATGAACTAAAATAACCGTCTATTAAGACTGAGAGAATTA
>MDSY01116135.1_pt1 | contig 12992 bp, 13 predicted proteins | sample 811131 | NCBI WGS metagenome assembly MDSY01 (sample SAMN05326643, study PRJNA326480) | marine metagenome | isolation source: seawater | place: Atlantic Ocean: South West | collected 2010
GAAACCATAACCTTTAGTACCATTGAACCACTTTACTTTTCCTTTTAGTGTACTCATATTATTTACTTTTCCTTATTTGTTATTAACTTAAATTAGTAAAAATTTACTAACTTTGCCTCTTAAATAGATTTGACGGTTAAATGTCAAGAGGTGATTCTTTAAAATCAAATAAAATGATAAATAATGACTATTTTACAACAGTAATTAATTAAAAATTGTAATAATTCCTATCATTATAATGAGGCTTATACCTCCATACGTGTACTTATTTAAAATTATATGTCTTATGGTTTTTTGTATTAAAGGCTCTTCATAACTAAGTCCTCTATCTTTAAAATTAGATGATTTAATAAAGCCTTTATCTCTTCCTATTTTAAGAAATTTTGATTTTCTGTCAGCATATATCTCTTCTCTTGATAAATTTTTAAAAAAATTTAAATTTTCTATAATTGATTGTTTTGTAGCTTCAGCTACAGCCTCACTATCTCTATGCGCACCACCAACAGGCTCTTCTATGATTTCGTCTATAATGCCAAGACTTAACAAGTCTTTTGAAGTTAATTTCATTGCTTCTGCAGCTTGAAAAGATTTACTTGGATCTCTCCATAGTATAGAGGCACATCCTTCTGGTGAAATTACTGAATAAATAGAATTTTCTAACATTATAACTTTATTTGATGAAGCAAGAGCAATTGCGCCACCAGATCCACCTTCGCCTATAATGATAGAAATATTTGGAACATTCAATGACATGCAGCACTCTATAGAATGTGCAATTGCAGAAGCTTGCCCTCTTTGCTCCGCTCCAATTCCAGGATAAGCTCCCGGTGTATCTACAAAAGTAATAACTGGTATATTAAATTTATCAGCTAATTTCATTAACCTAATACATTTTCGATATCCCTCCGGCCTCATCATTCCAAAGTTTCTTTCAATTCGGCTATTAAGATCTTCTCCTTTTTCCTGTCCAATTACTAAAACCGATTTATTGTCTATTAAGCCAAACCCAGCAATAACTGATTTATCGTCTCCAAAATATCTATCGCCTGAAAGTGAGGTAAAACTGGAAAAAATTTTATTTATATAAAAGTTTGCTCTTGGTCTATCTTCATGTCTCGCGACCATAGTTTTTTGCCAACTATTTAAATTTGCGTATGTTTCTTTCAACTTTTCATTAATTTCATCTTGCATACTTCTTATTTTTTGAGTGTCAACCTCTGATATGCCTTCCGATCCAAAAGGGCTTTTTAAGCCATCTACTTGTTCCTCTAAAGATTTAATTTCTTTTTCAAATTCTAAATAGTTTTTCATTGATTGGTATTATTTAGCATAATTCTACTTTTAATAGAATTTAATTTAGTCAATATAATGATTTTTATAATCAAATTTATATTAATAATTGACTTTAAACAAAGTCTGAGACAAAATAAGTCAAACGGGAGAGACTATTTAATTGTAGCGCCGAAGGAGCAACCACCCCGGAAACTCTCAGGCAAAAGGACCGTTTCAATTGCTAACCTCTGGAAAGAGATGATATCTCACCGACGGAGTAAATCTCTCAGGTGCCAATACAGATGGGGTAAACTTGGTACATAATGAATAAAATTATTAAAGGAAACTTAAAAATAAACTCAGCATTATTTGAATTTATAAATAAAGAAGTTATTCCTGGTACCGATATTAACTCTGATGATTTCTGGCTGAAGTTTGATGAAGCGGTTCATTTTTTTGCCCCTATCAATAAAAAACTTTTAGCTAAAAGAGAGCAGATACAAAAAAAAATTGATGAATGGCACAAATCTCGAAAAGGAGAAACTTTAAACAAAGATGAATATATTAATTTTCTTAAATCAATTAATTATATAGTTGAAGAAAAAGAAGATTTTCAAATAACAACTTTAAATGTTGATGAAGAAATATCAAAAATTGCCGGACCACAACTAGTCGTTCCTATAGATAACGCAAGGTACGCGTTAAATGCTGCTAATGCTCGTTGGGGGAGTTTATATGACGCTCTTTATGGGGCTGATATTATTCATGGAAATAAAAGTAAAGAATATGATGCTGATAGAGGCAGGAAAGTAATTGAATATGTGAGAAATTTTTTAGATCAAATTTTACCTTTAGATGACGTGTCCTGGAGTAATATTGATAAAATAAAAATTGATGGAAAAAATCTAATTTTTATTAAAAATAAAAAAAATCATTATTTAAAAAATAAAGATCAGTTTGTAGGCTTTAGTGGAGAAAATAATAATTTAAAATCAATATTGATAAAAAATAATAATCTTCATGTGGAGATAATGCTTAATCCAAAACATATTATTGGGAAAGATGATAGGGCACACATAAGCGATGTAGTCATGGAATCAGCTATATCAACAATAATTGACAACGAGGATTCTGTGGCAGCTGTAGATGCCGAAGATAAAATAAAATGTTATAGAAATTGGCTTGGCATAATGAAAGGTACGCTGCAGACTGAAATGGAAAAAAATGGAAAAAAATTAGTAAGAAAATTAAACCCTGATAGACACTACACTGGTATTAATGGAGAACCGGTAATTTTACATGGAAGGGCTTTATTGCTAAATAGAAATGTTGGACATCTCATGACTAACCCTTCAATAATTTTAAAAGATGGATCTGAAATACCTGAAGGAATTATGGATGCTTTTTTTTCTACACTATGTGCGCTACATGATTTTAAAAATCAAATTAATTCTAGGACCAACTCTGTATATATTGTTAAACCAAAAATGCATGGACCTGAAGAGGTTGAGTTTACTAATAATCTTTTTGGAAAAGTAGAGGAAGTATTAAAAATCAAAAAATTTTCTATTAAAGTTGGAATTATGGACGAAGAAAGACGAACTACTGTTAACTTAAAAGAATGCATAAGAAAAGTAAAAGATAGAATCGTTTTTATCAATACTGGTTTTTTAGATCGAACAGGTGATGAAATGCATACTTCCTTCGAGGCGGGAGCTATGATTTTTAAGGGAGATATGAAGAAATCTGCATGGCTTAACACCTATGAAGATTGGAATGTAGATGTCGGTCTTGCCTGTGGTTTTGCAGGAAAAGCCCAAATAGGAAAAGGTATGTGGGCAATGCCTGATAGGATGGCTGATATGATGGATCAAAAAATTAATCACCCAAAATCAGGTGCTAATTGTGCTTGGGTTCCTTCTCCTACAGCCGCTACATTGCATTCTACTCACTATCATCAAGTAGATGTATTTAAAAAACAAAAAGAAATTAGCGCACGAAAACGGGCTGATATAAATAAAATACTTGAAATACCAAAAGCAGATAGACCAAATTGGTCACTGGAAGAAATTAATAAAGAATTAGAAAATAATGCACAGGGTATATTAGGTTATGTAGTTAGATGGATAGATCAAGGAGTGGGTTGCTCAAAAGTTCCCGATGTAAGAAATATAGGATTAATGGAAGATAGAGCTACTTTGAGAATTTCATCTCAACATATGGCTAATTGGCTGCATCATAATATCTGTTCTAAAGAACAAGTTCTATCTGTGATGAAAAAGATGGCATCAGTCGTTGATAAACAAAACGAAAACGATTCTAATTATATAAAAATGTCAAATAATTTTGAAAATTCTATTGCATTTTTAACTGCATGCGATCTAGTTTTTAAAGGCAGGGTTCAACCCTCAGGTTATACTGAGCCTTTACTTCACAAAAGAAGGTTGGAGAAAAAAATTAAATAAAAAACTACTCTTCTGTAACAGGAACTCTATTTTTGAAAGCTGAGAATAACGTTCCATCATCTAATTGTTCTATCTCACCTCCGACCGGCAATCCTTGGGCTAGTTTGGTGATTTTAATTTTATCATTTTTAATTGAATCTTCTATATAATGAGCGGTTGTTTGACCTTCGATAGTAGCACTAGTTGCTATAATTACTTCTTTTAAACTATTTTTTTTTACTCTTTTTATTAACGATTCAATTAATAAATTTTTTTGCTCATAATTTTCATTTGAATTCAAAGTGCCTCCCAATATATGGTAATATCCTTTATAAATATTTGCTGATTCTATCACCCACATATCAGCAAGATTTTCAACTACACATATTTTTTCAAATTTATTTTCTTCCTCACAAATACATATATTATCTATGACCTTAAGATTTCCGCAATTAATACATCTGACAACGTGTTTATAAACTTTGGCTAATGATTGTGCTAATGGTTTCACCATATTTTCTTTATTGTTTATAAGTTTCAAAATAATTCTTTTTGCAGATTTAGGTCCTAAACCTGGCAGTTTAGAAAATTGTTTTATCAACTCTTCGATTTCGGAAATATTATTATCCATTTAAAAAGGTAGCTTAAAGTCAGTCGGTAAACTCAATCCCCCAGTAGCCTTTGAAAGTTCTTCTGAAGATTTTTTCTTAAGTTCTTCTTTTGCATTATTAAAAGCAGCTTTGATTAAATCACTTATTATTATAAGGTCTTCTTTTTTTGCCTCTTCACTTACTATAATTGACTTTAATTCATAATCTCCTGTTAATATTACTTTAACTAAATTACCTCCCGCAATTCCTTCAACTTCAATATTTTTTATAGCATCTTGAGCCGCCTTCATTTTTTCTTGCATTTCTTTTGCTTTGGAAAGCATATCTGTAAAATTAGGCATCTTCATCCTTCACATCTATTAGTTTTGCATCGTCAAAAGTGGAAAATAACTTTTCAGCTAATTTATTATTGTTTTCTTTATTCAATTTTTTGACTTTATCCTTTAAATTTTTTTCATATACTGATTTTTCTCCATCTTGTTTACTTAGAGAGATAATCCATCTTTTTTCTGTCCACAAAAGTAATTTTTCAGTTAAGTTTTTTATAAAATTCTTATTCAGTTTTTCGTTGAAGCTAATATCTATTTTTCCAATTTCAAAACTTACTAGATTAACATTTCTCTCTAGATCAAACTTTAACTCCACTTCTTTTTCTTTATCAGCAAAATAAATTAAATCTTGAAAATTGTTAATTTGTAAAACTTTTTTATTATTTAACTCAGGGTCACTTATTATGCTCTCTTTAATTTGATTTGTGTTTTTTAGTTGATTCGTGGTTTTTCCTATTTCTACTTCATTGTGTTTTTTTACTTCTTGAGTTTTTGACCTAACTTCTTCTAAGGGCCCGTCTTCAATTTTTAATTCATTGAAATTTTCAATCTTTTTAAGATGTACTAATTGCATTAAATACATTTCTAAAGCTAGATTTTCATTAGCTACTATTTTTAAATCATCCATAGTTTTAATTGTTAACTGCCAGAATATTCCTAGATCTTGAATATCTAAATTTTTAGAATATTTTTCAATAAGACTAAGTTCATTTTCTGATATTAGAGTGTCTTTTTCAATAGGGCCAAGATTTATTCTTCTATTAAAAAGGTATAAAATTTCCAAAATATCATTTAGAAAATTTTTAGCATCCAGCCCATTTTCTATTAAATCTCTAAGATGTGTGGTAGCTTTTTTTAAGTCTCCTTGCAAAACTTCTTTAAATAAATCTAATAGCTTTGTTCTGTCTGCTAAACCAAGCATCGTTCTAATATCTTTTTCTTCTATACTTTCTTTGTCTTCAACTTTCTTTGATATTAAAGCTCTATCTAATAATGAAATGGCATCTCTCACTGACCCTTCTGATGATCGACAAATTAATCTAAGCGCACCCTCTGAAATTTTTCCATTTTCTTTTTTTGTAATATTTTGTAAATGAATAAATAATTTTTCTAAATTAACACGCTTAAGATCAAATCGTTGGCATCTTGAAAGTATAGTTACTGGAATTTTCCTTACCTCGGTAGTGGCTAAAATAAATTTTAGTCTGGGTGGTGGTTCCTCTAATGTTTTTAGCAATCCATTAAAAGCTTGCTTTGACAGCATGTGGACTTCATCTATGATAAAAATTTTAAATTGAGCACTAGTAGGACTATATTTTGAATTTTCTATAAGTTCTCGAACATCATCAATACCAGTCTTAGAAGCAGCGTCCATTTCAAGAATGTCGATATGATTAGAACTCACTATTTCTTTACATGTTTCGCAAAAATTTTCTGAAGTACATTTTTTATTTTCATCAATATTTTTAATACAATTTAGAGCTTTAGCTATTAATCTTGCGGTTGTAGTTTTTCCAACTCCCCTAATTCCTGTAAGAAGGTAGGCATTGGGAGTTTTACCCATCTTTATAGCGTTAGTTATAGTTTGAGATATAACTTCTTGACCAATAAGATCTTTAAATTCTTGAGGTCTATATTTGAGAGCTAAGATTTTATTATTTATCATTTTATTTGTAAGAGGCAGGCAACAACCTGAAAAAGTTTCACTACGGCTGCTTCTTTTCAGATCTGACCGGGTTTATGAAACATCCACCTGATGCCAACCTCAATATGATTATACCAAGATCAATTTGAATACTACAAGACTAGATTTTAATTTTGTGGACTACTTTTTCCTAAATTTTGATGCTTCATAAACACCCAGTATATCTAAACTAACTGTATGAAAACCTAGCTCTTCCATCGCTTTTTGGACTGCTTTGTCTTCTAAGTGACCCTCAAAATCTAAATAAAAATTTGTTTGATCAAATGTATTTTTTACTGAAAAACTTTCCAGCTTAGTCATATTTATCTGATTAGTGGCAAATCCTCCTAGACTTTTGTAAAGTGCAGATGGTTCGCTTTTTAACCTAAAAATACAAGTTGTTATATATTTCTTATTTTCATGAAATTCTGGCTGGTCAACATTTTTTCCCATAATTAAAAAACGAGTTACATTTCCTTTTTCGTCTTCAATATTTTTTTCTAATATTTTAAGTTTGTATATACTAGAAGCCAACTCAGAAGCAATTGCGGCTATAGATGTATCGTCTCCTTCTGACAATTCTTTTGCAGAGCCAGCAGTATCAGCTGATATTAAAGTTTTAAAATTATGTTTTTTAATTATTTTTTGACATTGTCCGATTGCCTGCACGTGACTTCTTATATATTTTATATCTTCAATATTTGCTTCTTGTTTAACAAGCAAACTATGTTCAATTTTCTGAAAATGTTCAGAATATATTTGAAGCTTGTACTTAGGAAGCAAATAATGGATATCAGCAACTCTTCCCGCAAGCGAATTTTCAATTGGTATTATGATCTTACAATTCTCATCATCTGAAGCTGTTTTAAATGTTTCTTCAAATGTAGAACAGTTTTTAATATCTACTTTTCCAAAAATTTCTTCACAGGCAATATGAGAATATGCACCTTTTTCTCCCTGGAATGCAATTTTTATATTTTTCATTTAGTTTCCATAATTTTTTTAATTTTTATTAAATCTAACTCTGTATCTACACTTAAAGGATACGAGTCAATATACCCAACATTAATTTTCATCTTATTTTCTAGAGCTCTCATTTGCTCTAGGTTTCTTTTTACTTCTAGCTTTGTCCTATCTAAACTTACATATCTTATTAAAGCTTCTTTAGTAAAGGCATAAATTCCAATATGGTGGTAAATAAAATTATTTTTTTTTTCTTCAGAAGTTCTATAAAAATCTAATGCTCTTGAATATCTGCTAATTTTAATATCTTTCTCTGAAATTACTTTACAGATGTTCGGATCTGTAATTTCTTTTTCGCCTCCAATTTTTGATGCCAGGGTACCTATGTCACATTTGTTCAACTTCATATGCTCAGCTAAATCTCTAATTGCATAGGCATCTAAGTTTGGCATATCACCTTGTAAATTTATAATGATGTCTGGTTTTTTATTTAGCTCACTTTGAAAAACTTCAAATATTCGATCCGTTCCTGTCATGTGTTTATTATTTGTTATGATGGCTTTTCCTCCATGACTTTTTAAAACATCAGCTATTTCTTGATCCGGCGTTGCAACCAAAACTTCACCTACTCCAGACTTAAGAGCTAGATCATGAACATGAAGAATCATTTCTTTATTATTAATTAATTTTAAGGGTTTATTGGGTAAACGTTGGGCCGAAAGTCTTGAAGGTATTATAATGGCTATCTTAGTCATAGTTGTGCGGCTCATAGACGCAAAAAAATAAGTTATTTTAATTTTTTTTTTACAAAGTCGTGTTATACGTCAATTAATAGTTATCAAATTTATGGATAGTTTTGAAATAAATAAAATTATTGGAGCAATTCTTTTAACTGCACTTATAATAATTGGGCTAGGAAAATTTACTGACTTCTTGTTTTACGTAGATAAACCCAAAAAATCAGCTTATCAGGTTGATGGATTAGAAGCATCTAAGCCTTCAACTGATGCGGCCAAAACACAAGTAGTTAAAAAAGTTGATATTTCTGCTTTGCTGGCGCTAGGGGACCTTGCACATGGGGAAAAGGTTTTTAAAAAATGTAGCGCATGTCATATGATTGCATCTGATGGAAAGAACATGATTGGTCCTAACCTTTGGGGTGTCATAGGAAGAAAAGTAGCTTCTGTAAATGACTATAAATACTCAAAATCACTCGGAGCGTATGCAAAAAATTGGAGCTTTGAAGAAATAAATGGATTTTTAATTAAACCTCAAGCGTATGTTAAGGGAACTAAAATGGCTTTTGCTGGACTTAGAAAAGAGAAAGATAGAGCATCTGTAATTTTGTATTTAAACTCTAAAAGTAACTCTCCTTTACCTACACCTTAATCCAAACACCAGTTAATTATGCTTTTTTGAGCGTGTATCCTGTTTAAAGCCTGTTTCCAAACAATAGATTGTTTTCCATCTATAATTTCATTTGTAACTTCTTCTCCTCTTCCTACAGGCAAACAATGCATGAAAATTGAATCTGGCTTAGCTAGCCTCATCAATTTTTGATTAACTTGATATTTTTTTAAAGCCTGTTTTTTTATTTTTTTATTTACTTTATCATTCATAGAAACCCATTTGTCTGTCATAACACAATCGGAGTTTTTAACAGCATCCTCGGGTTTCTTTAAAATTTTTAATTTTACATTGTTTTTTTTTGCCCAATTAATTATGTCTTTGCTAGGTTTATATTTATCTGGGGAAGCAATATTAAGTCTAAAATTAAATTTTCCAGCAGCTTCAATTAAGGAATTCGACATATTATTATTTCCATCTCCGACCCACGTAATTAATTTATCTGAAATATTTCCTTTTATTTCTTCAAATGTTAAAATATCTGACATAATTTGACACGGATGACTCTTGTTTGAAAGTCCATTAATTATAGGAATATCCAAGTATTTTGCAAATTCTTCTAGATTTTTGTGTGACGAAGTTCTCAGCATAACTAAATCAACATATTCTGATAAAATTTTTGCTGTATCTTTTATACTTTCTTCTCCTTTGCCGTAGTGTGTTCCGTCTTGATTTAAAATAATAGAAGATCCGCCAAGTTGTCTAACAGCAATATCAAATGACATTCTTGTTCTTGTAGATGGTTTTTCAAATATCATCGCCATTGATTTACCCTCAAATGGTTTGTCAGAATCTGGTGAAGATTTATTTTGTCCAACTCTTTTTGATTTTCTATCTTTTGCTAAATCTATCATAGATCTTAGGTCAACAGAATTAACATCAGATATATTCAAAAAATTTTTCATTTATAATTTTTGCACACTTTTTTCAAAATAGCTATTGCTAGATCAATTTCTTGTTTTTTTACATTTAAAGGAGGCAGCAGTCTAATTACATTTTCAGCAGCTCTAATAACAAGAAGTTTATTATCTATAAGTTTTTTTATAAAAGTTGTTTGATCTACAGAGATTTTTAGACCAACTAGTAGCCCTACTCCCCTTACCTCATTAATTACTTTTGGATATTCATCTTGAATTTTTTTTAACTCTAAATGAAAATATTTAGAGATATTTTCAACATTTTTTAAAAAATTTTTTGCCAAAACTACATCTAAAACAGCGTTACCAACGCTCATTGCCAATGGATTGCCACCAAAAGTTGTCCCGTGCGTTCCTGGTGCCATTCCGCTAGCAACCTTTTTATTTACTAAACACGCTCCAATCGGGAAACCTCCTCCTATTCCTTTTGCTATTGGTACAATATCTGGCTTTATGTTTGCGTGCTCAAAAGCAAAAAATTTTCCAGTTCTTCCAATTCCGCACTGGACTTCGTCTAATATAAGAAGAATTTTCTTTTCATTGCAAATTTTTCTTAAACCTTTAAGACAAAAATCTGGAATAACTTTAATACCACCTTCTCCTAAAATAGTTTCAACCATAATAGCTGCCGTTCTTCTGTTAATAGATTTTTTTAGAGACTTGTGGTCTCCAAAATTAAAATGATCAAAACCATCAACTTTTGGATAAAATCCCTCCATAGCTTTTTTATTATTGCTGGCAAAAACAGTAGCTAGAGTTCTTCCATGAAAACTTCCATTAACACAAAGTATTCTATTTTTTTTTGGTTGACCAATTGAGTAAAAATATCTTCTAGCAAATTTAATGGCTGCTTCTGTTGCTTCTGCACCAGAGTTCTGAAATGCAACATAGTCGGCAAATGTGCTCTGTGCCAATCTTTTAGCCAGTCTTTCTTGTTCAGGAATTACAAAAGCATTAGAAACATGCCAAACTTTTTTTGACTGTTTATTAATTGCTTTAATTAATTTTTTATTTGAATGCCCCAAACAGTTTACAGCTATTCCTTGAATAAAGTCTAAGTATTTTTTTCCAGTTGTCGAATACAAATAGCACCCCTTACCTTTTTTAAAAGAAATTTTTTTTCTATTATATGTATTTAATACTGAACTCATCTTACGATCTAATTTTATAACCTTTTTTATATAATATATAAGACACAAACCAAATTATAAAGCTCAAGCTACTTAAGTATATCAATCCAAATGAAATTGAACCGTCAGCTCTGCCTATAAAACTATATCTAAAACCATCTATCATATAAAAAAATGGATTTGCTTTGCTTATAATTTGAAGAAAGTTTGGTAATTTATCGATAGTGTAAAATGTACCCGAAAGAAATGAGAGCGGAACTATTATGAAATTTGTTGCTGTTGCCATATGATCAAATTTTTCAGCCCATAATCCTACTATAATTCCTACTGACCCTAAAATAAAAGAAGATAAGAATGTAAAAGCAATTAAAAATAAATAGCTTTTAATTTCAATGTTTACTAAAAAATAAAAGATGACTATAGAAATAGTTGCTATCATAAAACTTCTTGTCACAGCTGCTAGCGAAACTGCAAGGGTAACCTCCGCTGCTGATAAAGGTGCATATAAAACATCAACAATATTTCCTTGAATTTTCCCAATCATAAATGATGAAGAAGAGTGTGAAAATGATTGTTGTATTACTTGCATCGCTATAAGTCCCGGAGCAAGAAAGCTTACAAAAGGCACTCCTAACACTTCAGATTTATCAGTTCCAATAGCTAATGATAGAACAAGAAGAAATAATAAAGACGAAATAAGTGGAGAAAATATAGTTTGTATCCACACATTAAGAAATCTTAATGTCTCTTTTTGATATAAGGCCCATGCACCAATCCAGTTGATTAAACCAAACCTTCTAGTTCCTATTTTATATTTTGTATTAATTTCAACCATGGCTAGTCTTATAACTCCAATTTGTAAAAAATCTGTGTAAAACTAATATATTCCACGATTTTACTAGCGTTATTGCTTTAAGACCACTATATAATGTACTTATTAATTATATTTTACTATATATAGTAAGGGTTGTATTATGAGTTGGACGGATGAAAAAGTAACAAAACTAAAAGAGCTGTGGTCAAAAGGTTATACCGCAAGTCAAATAGCTGAAATGTTAGGTGATACGACGCGTAACGCAGTTATTGGTAAGGCTCATAGATTGGACTTAGAAGCAAGAGCACCATCGAAACAATCTTCTTCTTCCAATTCACAACAAAATAAACAAGTTAGAAGACACGTTCAGCCACAAAGTAGAAAAGCAAAATTTCAATCTATTTTGTTAGACAAAAGTTTTGAGCCTGAAAATCCCAAAATTTTAGAGGAATTAACCGACACTACATGTAAATGGCCTATCGGTCACCCAAATGAAAAAAGTTTTTATTTTTGTGGAAGATCATCTGAAGGAGATTTTCCTTATTGTAAATTGCATGTGCTTTATGCATTTCAACCTAAAGGACAGAAAGAAGATGTTCTTGAAAAAGGAGATGAAGTTCCAGAGTTTATAGAGAAAAAAGTTAAATCAGCATAATAAATAAATTTTTAAATCTTCTTGTAAATAAACACTATGCTATTGATAAAAAAATATCTTAAATGGTTAAGCACATTTTTGGTGTTAACAGGAATATTGTTAACTAACTTAAATATTTATCCTATTAATATAATGTTTCATGGCACAGGAGTTGTAGGTTGGACAGTTGCAGGATTTCTATCAAAAGACAAAGCCATACTCACAAATTTTGGATTGCAAATCCCCTTATTTTTAATCGGGTTTTATCAATTATTATTTTAATGAAAAATAGAATATTTATAGGCGAATTTATTGGTAGTGCTTTTTTAGTCATGATTATTGTTGGTTCCGGGATAATGGCTCAAAACTTAACTAGAGACTTTGCCGTCATGTTATTAGCTAACACTCTAGCTACTGGCGCAGGTTTATTTGTTTTAATTAATTCTATTGCAAATATTTCTGGAGCTCACTTTAATCCTGTTGTTACAATGACAATGTATTTCACAAAAAGAATTAAAAAAAATTTAATTTTAACTTATATAAGTGCGCAAATTTTAGGATGTTTATTGGGAGTAATGCTTGCAAACTTTATGTTTGATTTGCCTTTGATAGAATTATCTAGAAAAATAAGACCTGGAATTAATATTTTTGTAGCAGAACTTATTGCTACTTTTGGTTTAATTTTTATTATATTTGGCTCATTAAAAAAAGGCTCAACTTCTGTAGCTGCATCTGTTGCAACTTATATTACTGCTGGCTATTGGTTTACTTCATCAACTTCTTTTGC
>MDSY01121957.1_pt1 | contig 12992 bp, 4 predicted proteins | sample 811131 | NCBI WGS metagenome assembly MDSY01 (sample SAMN05326643, study PRJNA326480) | marine metagenome | isolation source: seawater | place: Atlantic Ocean: South West | collected 2010
AAAAGTACAAAGACAGAAATTTCAAAGGAAGAATTAAAGAATAATTTAGAAGAGAAGGCTCAAGAAGAAGCTGGTTTTGAAGAGACTGTAGAAACCACTGGCAAAAGTACAAAGACAGAAATTTCAAAGGAAGAATCTAAAGATATTTTAGAAGATAAGGCTCAAAAAGAAGACTCTAACCAAGCTTCTAAATTTAACCTACCCAAAGAGCAATTAGTTTTTGGTGCTTTTGAGTTAAATGATATCGAAGATTTAAAAAAAGAGGATTTAAAAAAAGAAGAAAAACTTCTTCAAGAGCTTTCTTATTTTAAAAACTCTGTAGAGTTAAACTTGGCCATATTTAAGTATCTTATTTATAATAATGATTTACCATGGTGGTCTCCTTTTAAAACTATTTTTGAATTTCAATTACAATTTATTATTGCTTATAAGGAAAATAGAAATAGTTTATTCAAGGAGCTTTCTATCTTTTTTAAAGAAAAAAAGGCAAGTAAAAAAATAATTTCTTTTTTCAATTTTAAGTTAAACGAGCCTGTAGGAAGTCAGCAGCTTTTAAGTACTACGGTTGAAGAATTAAATAAATTTATTAAAAGGGACAAGTCACAAAACATATATTCTCAGTTGTTAAATCTTAAACTATTAAGCTATTTAGATTTAACTGCGAAAGAACAAGAAAATATAATTACCGATTTCTTAAACTATGCTATTACATATGCCAGTTGGGAAGCTCCAAGTGGGCTAAATACATTTATTGAACAAATTCAAAACTTTATTAAAGAAATCACTCAGATTTTTAAAATAAATATTGATTTTAAAGCTATTATAAATAGCAAAGAGCAAAGGCCAACCAAAGGAGATAAATCAACTAATAAAATTATTAGCAAAAATCTTAAAGAACTAGACCAACAGTTTTCTAAAAAGGCATTTGCCTTAAAAGAAATAAAGCATCCTGGTCAGGAAGCTATTCCCGAGTTAATTTTATGGTCGTTTAAGGAGTTTTCAAAATTCTCAGAATACAATTTTTTACAGGACATAATTCTTAGCCTAAAAAGTAGTTTTAGTTCAATTAGCGAGTCAAAATCTTTTCAAATTCAATATAATTCACAGTTAATTAAGTTCATCTATAGGCTGTGGGTTGATAGCGGTACTTACACTATTAAACAGTTTACAAAGGAATTATTTACAAAAGTAGAATTAGTAAAATCTATCAATAAAGAAATAGGAGCACAAGTTGAAAAGCAGCTAGAGACTTTAAAAAAAGCTAATGAAAATAAAGTGTCTACTATTACTCCAATTATTAATGAATTTTCTGACATATTAAACGAAAAATATTCTAAAAAAGCGAGCTCATATATTAAGGAAATAACCGCCCTTATAGCTATTCAAAATAAGACAACAAAAAAGGAATTAGCAACTACTATCATAGGTTTTCTATACTATTTATCAATTGAAACTAAAAAGGAATTAAAGCCACTTTTGCTTTCTTTATTTAGACTTAGTACGCTTCAAAACACATCACTTTACAATATTTTACTCGATCTTAATAAAGATGAAATAATAGATGAGTTTGAAAAAGAGCATGAAGATTTAGTAATAAAAATAGAATTAAATTTCTTTATTAAAAAGCTACAAATGCCGGAATTAGTAACTCAGTCTGTACTATTTGTTGCAGATATTTTTAGGGAACTGGACCCTAAAAAATGGACTACTAATTTTATGCTCTACATTGTCAAACAACAAGCAAAGTGGAGAAACACTACCTTAACAATTGCATTTGATGAAATCAATGAAAAAATCACTAAAGACAAACAACTCTCGGTTTTACCTAAGGTTAAAAACTTGCTTTCTAATTTTGAAAAAAACGAATATTTTATTTTAGAAGAAGATTCTTATAGTAATGCGATTAAAGAAAGAAGATCATTAGAAAATATTTCTCAAATTCCAGAAGCTATAGTTAGTGACTTAATTCAAAAAATGATGTTTAACGACCAATTTTTAGAAGGGTTTAAAACTTTCGATAAAAAGAGAAACCAACCAACACAAAAAGGCAACTTAGTATTTTCTAGAGATCAAGTATTGCCAGAAATTAAAAAAGGGGAGCAGCTATATATTTACAATGCAGGATTGGCGCTCATTTGGCCATTTGTAGGGACTTTATTTACCAAATTGGCCTATATCAAAGACAAACAGTTTACAGACAAATCCAAACAATTTAGGGCAGTACATTTACTACAATATATTATAGATGGGGGAGATACTTCTCCAGAATTTGTCTTGGTATTTAATAAGTTAATTTGTGGAATGCCACTTTCAGATCCTTTAGATATGTTTGTAACTTTGACTGACGAAGAAAAAAAAGAAGCAGATCAATTTTCAGAATCTATTAAAAACAAGTGGAAAGAAATGAAAAATACTTCTTTAGCTACTTTTAGGGATAGTTTCTTAAAAAGAGAAGGCACTTTAACTTTTGATGAAAAAAACTGGAAGCTTAAAGTAGAAAGTAAACCAATTGATGTATTATTGAGAAAATTACCATGGGGGTTTTCATTAATTAAATTTCATTGGATTGATTATATAATATTCGTTGAATGGACAACAAAGAACTAAATAGTAAAACATTAGAAAAAGAGTTAAGCTGGTTAAAACTGGTTATTGAAACCAGGTTCAACTTGTATTTTGAGCAAGAAACCAGCCATAAAGATATTTTTGAAATATTACCACCAAATTTAGACGGAGACAGCTCTGTATACGCAGAAATAATAAAGTATTATAAATTTAGCTTTAGCGAACGTTTGTTAATTGCATTAACATTAGCGCCCCATATTCGACCAAGGCTTTTAGATATTTTCTTTAATAAAAATGAATCTACCAACAGAGGGTTTACTGAGTTTGGCGGCATAAAAGGAGCTACTCATGGTGGTTTTATTCCAACTGGTGAAACGGCTGCTTTTTTAATTGCGGGTGAAGACATTGGGTTAAAAATTGAGCTAATGCATTTATTAGACGCCACTCATATATTATTTAAACACAAAATACTTTCTCTTGACGATGTAAAAAGTTCAGAGCCAATGCTAAGTGGAGCACTAGTTATCTCTGAAGATTATTTGGACTTATTTACTTTTGGAATTGCTAAAAAACCCAAATTTAGCTCTAGATTTCCTGCCTCTTTGGTGGAAACAGCTGGAGATTGGAATAATTTGGTTCTAGACAAATACGCTAAAGAACAGGTTGACAACATACTATCTTGGGTTAACAACAACCATACTATTCTTGAAAAATGGGATTTAAAAGATGTGGTTAAACCTGGCTATAGGGCATTGTTTCATGGCCCTCCTGGAACTGGTAAAACACTAACTGCTGGTTTATTGGGAAAGTCAACAGGAAAAGAAGTTTACAGAATAGATGTATCTATGGTAACCTCTAAGTGGGTGGGGGAGACAGAAAAGAATTTGGCCAGGGTTTTTGACATGGCAGAAAGCAAAGATTGGATACTATTTTTTGATGAAGCTGATGCGCTTTTTGGTAAACGAACTTCTACTAGCTCTAGTCAAGACAGGTATGCCAACCAGGAAGTATCTTATTTACTACAAAGAACTGAAGAATATCCAGGTGTTGTAATACTAGCCTCTAACCTAAAGGGCAATATAGACCAAGCTTTTACAAGAAGGTTTCAAAGCATTGTATATTTTAAAATGCCAGAGGCAAAAGACCGGTTACAGCTTTGGGAAAAAGCTTTTGGAAATAATATTGATTTAGACCACGAAATAAAACTTTCTGAAATTGCTCAAAACTATGAAATTTCAGGGGGTTCAATAGTTAATATTTTAAAGTACTGTGTAACTAAAGCTGCTCAAAGTGGAGAGCGTTTGGTAACCAAAGCTTTTTTGATGGAAGGCATTAAAAATGAAATGATGAAGGAAGGGAAGACAGCTTAATTTATAAAACTATTGTATCTCCTTCAAATGTTTTTCTTAAGGATTCTTCTTTTTTAGCAAGTTTAGATTTTTGGTCTTTAAATTTTGATAGTACTGAATCAAATTTTTTCATCTCATTTTTTTGACTTGAAAGGTGACTTGTTCTAAATGTTTTTTTCTTAATATTTTCAATTTCCTGAATATTTTCTTTTCTTTCTTCATAAGAACTTATGTCAACTTCCCTAATAAATTCGTTACTCTTTAAATTCGTCACTAATTCACTGTAGTGATTAACATATGATTGAGCTATATTTAAATTTTTGTTAACTATTTTTTTGTAGTTTGACCTTTGAGTAGAGTTATTTAATTTAGGGTTTCGTTTTATATCATTTTTAGGGTCAATTCTGGAGTTAATAAATTTTATAAAATTTTCAGTGTTATTAAGTAAGTGAATAACAAAATCAATATCATCTAATGGCTTTTCACTATCACTTTGCAAATTTCTATCTTCTTGAAATTTAAAATTTTCTATTATTTGATTTTTTTCTTTTTTTGAAAGTCTTTTATCAGGGCTTAAACCAACTAATTCTTGAATATCCATGTCTCTATATTTCCCTTTTAACCCCCCTTTACTTTTAAATTCTTCTTCTTTGTCCTTTGGCACTAGGGTATTTTTTGCTTCTTCTATCTTGCTGTTTCTATCTTTAGATGAGTAAGAATATGATCCCAGATTTTTTTCCTTTACATTGTATTCAAATGATTTTGAAAATACCCAAAATGCTCTTGCGGTAGCTACAAGATCTGCTTTAAGGCCAATATTAGCATTGAGGCTGTAATGAAAACCATGAAAAGACTTAGGGTCAGTAATTATATTTTTTTCGGATTCATTTAAGTAATTTATTGTGGAGTCAAATCCAAGTTTAAATATGCTGTCAATTTTTCCATATGCTTTTAAAGCCAATTCTAATGCAACTAGTAGTGGACTTCCTAGTGAAACTCCAGCTTCTACGCCTGCATTTATAGAAATATCGCCAATTTTATTTTCTTCCATTTCAAAACGGATTGCATTTTTAGCTAGTGTAGCGCTAAACTGAAGTTTTTCACTGCCAAGTTGAGTAACTAGTTCAATAAAAGCTCTAAAAAAAGCATCAATTCCAGGAAAAACAGGGATGTAAGCAGTTATAGATTTATTACCATTACTAAATGGCTCAATTAAATTATTGAGCTGTCTTACTGGGTTACTAACACTTGCATTGCCTTCAATTTTTTGGAGTTTAAACAATGGGGCTGGTATTTTAAAATCATAGCCTAACAAAGCTGTAGCTGCTCCATCAAATGTGTTTTTTCCTGTATTTATATTTTTTTCAAAAAAATCATTTAAAGCACCTTTCACAGAAACTAAAATTCTTTTGTCTTTTGCATTATTTTTAATTTCAACGCTATTTATGGAACCCTCAATAAATCCCAATTTTTTTTGGATTTTTAAGCCTTCAGCCTTAATACTATCATATTCAATTTCATTTGAACTATTATTTGTTGTAATTGATAGATTATTTCCTGCAACACCTATATTACTTATTCCATATTTTTTATAGCTAAATGTTCCAAGTAAATTTTTAGCCAATAAGTTATTTTCATTATTTTCTAATTGGGTTATTGAGAATAAAAGATTTGCTCCACCAAACATTACGTTTCCTTCGATCGAACCATTTTTTAATGTTATTTTTTTAACTGCTTCAGAATCATAATTAATTACCCCAAAAGATGAAGTTATGCTGATATTGCTGCCAAACATATTAACAGATTGTGGTTTCACTTTAAATCCAGACGAAAATTTAAATGCATAAGATAAGTCATCTTTGTGGATTAAACTTAAAGCAGGACTTTGTAGAGTAAATAAATTAAGGACATTAATATCTCCATCAAAACTTCCAGAAGCTGAGCTGAAATTAAAACCTTTTTTATCAATAATAGCGGGGTTTGAAATATTGATAGTTGCATTATAGCCCAATACTTCCCCCGTCCAATCTAAAGCAGTAGCAGATATTGTATTAGGAGACAAACTAGAATAATTTACGCCTGTCAAATCTAAATTATGGCTAAAAAATGAAGCGCTTAGGTCTCCATTGTCTAATGTGAATATCTTTTCAGTACCATCATCATATCCAGAAGCAGTGAAATTCCCAGATGCATTAACACTTGAAAGTCCTGGAATTGGTGTCTTTAAATTTGCAGCAAGATTGTCAACAGCTCCGTAAACTTTATATTTTTCATTTTCTTTGTTAATCCCTACCCAGATAGAATCTATCTGAAGATATTCCCCGTAGTTAAGTTTGTAGATTCTGCCTAACCCCTTTTTAAAGGAAAAACCTTCATCGTTCGTTATGGTTGGATTTACTATAAAAAGTGCACCTTCATAGCCTAAAATAGTACCTTTCCAAAGAACGGATTTTGCTGAAATTTCGTTAGGATTTTCGCTGGAATAATTAACCCCATTTGCAGTAAGCGTATCTCCAAAGAAGCTAGCATTTATTAACCCTTTATTTATTGAGTATTTTAATGATGAGTCAATAGATTTTTCAAATTTAACTATTGCATTACCATTAATTTGTCCAATTCCTTTTACTTCAGTGCTGTCAAATGAAATAATACTATTTCCGCTAATTGTTTGTTCTCCATTGTTGAAGATAATTCTAAGCTCCGGATTTGTTATCGAAAAGTAGTTTAATAATGGAATGTTCCCGTTTATATTTCCTACAGCATCATAGGTTTTTAATTCGTTTTCGACAATATTAATGTTGGTGGCTCTTGCACTAAAACCGTTAATTCCTTCAAATATTGTTGCGTTGCTTAGAAAAGAACCTCTACCATTAGTTATTGAAAAGGCTTTGCTGTTAGTGTTATAAATAACTAAATCCGCTTTAGCACTAACTTTGCTGTTACCAATTTTGCTTTGAATAATTAATTTAGGTTTAGCGCTTTTAAAAAGACTATCTTCTGAATTAGCATCATGGATTAATGTCTTTGTGCTAATTTTAATATTCACATATTCATCTTCACCAATATTAAGCTCTGTGATGTCCTTTAGTTCGCTTCCAATGTAATTAAAGGTAATTTCATCACCAAAAATCACTATAAAACTAGAGGTTAATTGATTTTTAGCACCCATAAGTGGCACTTCCATTCTGAAATCTATTAACAACCCATTTCCTGTTAAATTTATAAATGGTATACCCATTTTTATCCCATTTGTAAATTTCAAAGTACTTCTCATATGATTTTGCGCCATTGAAATACCTCTTTCTATTTGTTGGAAATATTCGTGTCCAGCAAATTGTGAAACGAGATCGTTTCTTTCTTCATTATCAATAGCTTCATTAGCTTCAGAATCTTTTTCTCTTCTTTGCTCTCTGTTTATCTTTTCTGATGTTTTATCTGATAAGTGATATGTTTTTTTCCCTATTTTGTTTTTGGTAAGCCTAGTAGACTTAATTAGCTTATCTTTTTGAAGCTCATTTAACCATATACCCAACATCGATGTATTTCCACTAAATCTTTCACTTAGTTCAAATAAGGTTTCATATGGATTATTCTTTATAATAAGGAGAATTAATTTTTTTTCTTTTTCAGCCTCCTTATCTTCATCACCAATTCCACCTAAAATATCAATATTTTTTCCATGCGCGTCATTAAAAATTATATCTCTTGTAAGTTCATTATTTGCTAAAGCCCCAAAAGCTCTGTTAACTATTCCTCCTGATGAAATTCCAAGATCCTCGTTATTTAGTAGTTCGGTGTTGGTATTGAGATTTATATTACTAAGCTTTATTTTTTTTCTATCAAAATATCCTTCTTTAATAGTATGTCTACTGTTTAATGTTTCAATTTGTTGTGCATTTAGCCCTTCTTTATGAATTTGAACTGGGTAATATTCCCCAATTAGTTTATTCATATCAATTAATAAAGGCATAAAAAACTTTTCTTCTCCAGGCCAAATATCTTTTGCAATTTTTTTAGATCCTTTAATGAAAGGAGTCATTGAATCATTTGTAATATATTGACCATAATCAAGCCTAAACTTTGCTTCATCAATGACACTTTTTCGTTCTCTTAAATTCCCCTTATCAATAGCAAATCCCTTTTTCTTGTAGACTGGCGGTTCAATTAAACCAATACCAATTTCTGAGAGTTTATTTTCGTTTTTAAGTATTTCATCTTTGTTTTTTATTTCTTTCTCTCCATATGTGACACCCAATGTTTTATATGATTTCTGTTCTTTTCTTTCTTTGTCCTTTTGTGCTCTTGTTGATAATAAACCTTCTTCCTCCCCTATACCCGCTAAAAAATCAAAATCATCAATTTGAGCTTCTGCAGCAGGGACTAATTGTTGTCCAGTTGCTTCTCCATGGGCTTGCCCTTTATTAGTATCATCACCTTCAGGCATATATTAAATTTTATTGCTAATTGACATTGTCAAATATTCTTCTTTTAAGATTAATTAATCTTTAATTTATTTAAATTTTTTGAAGCCCACAGTATTGAAATCATCTATTATGCTCAATAGATTGTTGATTACATACTATTTATAACGAATAAAACTTTAAAAAGTTTAAAAATTCGTGAGGTATATTTTATACTAGTTAAAATACTCTTTACAGTTCTTTTTCATTAGTGTAATTGCCTTTGAATGCCCATTTTTAAAAGCTAAATTAAAGTCTTCACAGGCTTCTTTTCTTTTTTCATAATGTAATTGTACCAAACCCCTAAAAAAGTATGCTTCTTTGTTTACAGGGTCTAACGTAATTATTTCAGAAAAGGTTTGCAGTGCAGCAATAAATTTTTTGGTGTTGTATTGCTTTTGTCCAATTTGTAGTAAGTTATCTACATAAAGTAATTGAGGATTTTCACCCCACTCCATACCCAATACACTCATTTGATCAAAATACTTTTTTGAATTTTCGTATTGCCCCAATTCATGGCAGCTAAAAGCAATCATCTCAAAACAAGTTTGGTCATTTTTTATAGTGTCTAAGTAAGGCTTCAACACCTCAATTACTCCATAATATTGCGATATTTGAAAATGACAAAGCCCAAGGTTTTTTAGAATTTTAATTGAATCTGGAAATGCTATTTTTGCTTTTTCATAATATTCTATAGCCATTGGATATTGCTTTAACTCATTTAAACACAAAGCCTTTTGAAGCCAAAGATTTTTATCCTCAGAATTTTTTTTTTCAAAAGCATTGAAATTTTCTAAAGCACCCTTAAAATCGCCAATATTTACTTTACAAATACCAATGTTAAAATTTAGCTGAGGGTTTGAATTTAACAAATATGCTTTTTCATAGTCTTTTATCGCTTTTTTATATTCTTTAGTAGAGTAGTAACAAAAACTTCTCGACTGATATACTTCATAAACTGTAGTATCTTTTGCTATTATTTCTGAAAATAAACCAATAGCCGCTTCGTAGTCTTGATTTTTAACATTTTCTAATCCATTTTCATAGTTTTTTTTAACCGAATTCCCGCAGGAGAAAATACATATAAAGATTATGGAATAAAAAAGAATAGTTATAGCTTTCAAATTAAGGTAGTTTCGTATTTTTAATGCTAATTTCTAATAAATAGTATTAAAATTATTTTTTAAGGTATATATTTATTACTAAACAGGCCAATAAAAGAACTAAATAAATAAGCAATCAAAACGTTATTTAAATATCTAAAACAGGGTTTTTTCACTCTTGTTGTTGCATTATTTTTGTTTTTAAACAATAGGGCTAATGCTACATCTAGTTTTTTCACCTTTCCTAATATTATTTTACAACAAGAATTTGAAGACTCTATTGTTGAAGAAGCTAAAAGCAATATAATAAAACGGTACTTTGAGAAAAGGAAAAAGAAAAAAGAGATAAAAGAAGGGCAACTTTCTTTAGAATCGGACAGAATAAAAGATCTTTTAAACCAAAAAAGATTAAATTTTTATAATATTCTTTACAAAGGTCCTCCACAGTACCAGTTTCATTGGGCAGATTTAAATTTTTATTTGACTAATTTTAAAGACACGCTCTACAAAACTGAGTTAGACTGGAATAAAATACAACGTATAGAAACACAGCCATTTAATCCCTATAAAACTGGCTTTAAATCCAGTAAGTTTATTTATGGGTTTCACCCTTTTTGGATGGGCAATGCTTATTACAATTACAATTTTGAAATTTATGACAGAATAGCCTATTATGGATACATTATTAATCCTGAAAATGGTACGGATTTAAGTACTCCTGGAAATATTTCAGCTCATAGCTGGAGTACTTCTACTATTCAATTTAAAGCAAATTATTACAATTGTAAGGTAGATTTATGTGTTGCTAGTTATGATATAGAAAACAATGTTAAAATTTTTAAAAATTCTAAAAAAGCACTCTCCACTAGAAATAAATTAATAGAAAACATTGTTGCCTTAGTTAGAGAAAGAGGCAATGGAGTGTGTTTTGATATTCAAAAAGTTCCTAACATATACAAACAAAACTATATTGATCTTATCCAAAAAATAAACACCCTTCTAAATGGAGACTCCCTCCAAAATAAAGAGAATAAACAATTTCAAATTACAGTTTTATTACCTCGATATGATATCGGGTTTCCGTATTCTATGAACCTAGACGATGCAGCGCAACTAAAAGCCCATGTTGATCGATGGATTTTTTCTGCAGAGTCTACTTATGGGAATAATTTCTCTTCAGGAGATATCTCAGAATCCAATATGTTTGGATTTTGGAATTTTGATCAAATTGATTTTGAATTAAACGCCCTGCCACCTTTAGTTTTTGAAAACTTATTCCTGGAAATACCACTATACTATGGTAAAACTTTTGACGAAAATGCCGATACAAATATTGCCATCTCTAAATTTTCAGATATGGATAAAATGTATCCTAATTTCTCTCCAATGTACAACAGCGCATTTAAAGAAAAAATAACCTACGTAAATCTAAAAGGAATTAATGGCATTGCTTTATGGTGCTTGGGATATGATCAAAATAATGAATCTATTTACAATAGTTTGGTAGATTTTATTAAGGATAATAAACTAGATAATAACGAATCATTTGTTTCTGCAATAAATCATATTATTAATAAAAACAAGGTAGACATTGTTGATTTATACAGGATAGATCAGATTCCAATTGAAACTTCTTGGTTCCCAAATTCTATTTACAGCCTTCTTGAAAATTTGAAACCCAAAAAGGTAATGACTCACCATTTAGTTGTACTTTGTTTGCTGATTATACTTTCTTTTGTGCTCTTAGGATTTGTAATTTCACTGTTCTTTGAGTCTGCTAGAGCCCATATATTTAGCAAAGAAAATATTATGAACTTTTCAACTATTTTAGTACTGCTGATTACAGTTTTAATTTTTAAAAAGTTTAGAGTAATAACAGAAACTGAATTTGTTTTTGCAGTTGGAATTTTTACGGGGATAGCAGTTGCACTAATTTTTTACAGACGTGTAAAGAAAAATGAAAAAGAACTTAAACCATAGTCTATAAAGTGAATAATAAATGATTTTACTTGAAATAGATTTATTACCTGCAGTGGATCACTTTTTGCATCCAACATCTGACTTTACTCATGGTCATTTTATAATGGATGTTGTTATTGTGTCCTTAATAGTACTTCTTTATTATATTTTTCCTTGGATAAGATTATTTTTTGAGGATCATTTCATCTATAAAAAAAGAGAAAAAATTATTGTGGTTGGTCAGTCTAGAATGGCTAGAAACTTTGCAAAAGATGTAGCCAAAAGAGGTAAAAAAATTGTTTTAATTTCTACCAAAGAACAAAACAATTTTGCAGACGAATTAAAGTTTAAAGGAATAAAATTAGTTCTTGCCAAAGAAATAAATGAAAAAAAACTTAGACTTTGTGGAATTAACCATGCTTCTTCTTGTTTTGTAGCCTCTGATGATGATGAATACAATATGTCAATGGCTAATATAATTGGGCTTTATAAAAAGAAAAAAGGTGGAAAAAAATTAAAACTAATCGTAGGAGTAAAAAATTCTCAAACTAGAAATTTACTAATAGATCAAATCAATAGCTTTAACTCAACGCCCTATGTTTCGGTTAGGTTTTATGATATTAATCAATCTGTGGCAAGGCTTATTTATGATAATTATTCTCCCAACAGATACGTTGACGATTCCACAAACAAAAACAACAGTAAAGCCATTTGCATTGTTGGCTATAACGAAGCTTCAGAAAATTTCTTAATTGAGAACTGTATATTGTCTCAATTCCCAAACAATAAAAAAATAAAAATATTTTTAGTTTGTAAGGGGGCCCAACAAAATGTAGAATTTTTCATGCAAAAATTCCCTGGATTAATCGATTTTATTTCTATTTATCCTGTAGAACTACACAGTTCCTCTTTTTCTACTTTAGATAATTCCTCTTTTTCTACTAAATATGTCTCTCTTTCAAGTAAATTCGAATGGGATAAAAAGTTCATTGAAAATATTCCAAGTATTGATGCTGCATATATATTTGGAGATGAGGATGCGTTAATAGTTTCTAAAGCCTTAGGGTTTAGACAATTTTTGTACTCTCACACTAAAAACATTAGAAGAGTGCCCATTATTGCAAATCTTCCAGAAAACACAAGTATTTCTAACCTTTTGGCACAAGAAGGAAGTAAGGGCGAAAATCTCTACAAAAAATACAAAGAAGACCTTCATATTTATTTTGTAAGAACGTTTTTTGATACTTGCACCTATCAAAATATTATTGATGACAACGAGGTAGAAGCACTTGCTAAAGTAATTAACTACTACAATGCAATTAAGTATGAATTTAACAACCTGCTCAAGACTAATTTTAAGAAAAATGACAATCAAAAGATTCTGACATTTGTAGAACAAAAATTATTAGCCTTTAAAATAAAAAAACAAGACCCATATCAACAAATCGAAGCTATGGTAGTCCATGAATTACAAGGTTATACCAAAAATTCATTATTTAGAATTAAACAAATATTTGGAATTGAAGAGAGGTGGGATGCTGTTAGCGAAAGAGGAA
>MDSY01145808.1_pt1 | contig 12992 bp, 9 predicted proteins | sample 811131 | NCBI WGS metagenome assembly MDSY01 (sample SAMN05326643, study PRJNA326480) | marine metagenome | isolation source: seawater | place: Atlantic Ocean: South West | collected 2010
AATTGACAGGCATCTAACATGGCCGGCCAAAATAAACCGTGAAAATTAATAATGTCTTTACCAATGAAGTGAAACAATTCAGTGTCGGCTTTTTCAGCTTGATGTTTATCCCAAAAATCATCGAAATTAAGTTCTGATCGCTGGCAATAGTTTTTAAAACTAGCCATGTAACCGATTGGTGCGTCGAGCCAAACATAGAAAAATTTATTAGGTGCATTGGGAATCTCAAAACCAAAGTAGGGCGCATCACGGCTGATATCCCATTCTTGTAGTCCTGCGATCAGCCATTCTCTGAGTTTATTAGCAACTGCAGGTTGCAGCTTTTCATTGTTAAGCCACTGCGCTAAAAAATCTTTAAATTCAGGCAGTTTAAAAAAGTAATGAACAGATTGTTTGTCAATTGGCTGGGCGCCGGAAATGGTCGAGAATGGATCGATAAGATCGGTGGCCGCATAGGTTGCTCCACAGACTTCACAGTTGTCACCGTATTGATCAGCAGCCTTGCATTTTGGGCAGTGGCCTTTGATGTAACGATCGGCCAAAAATAGTTTTTTTTCAGGATCAAATGCTTGGGTAATGCTTCGTTCGGCGATAAGATTTTTTTCTTGTAGTTTCAGATATATTTGCTCGGAAAAATAACGATTCTCCTCAGAGTGCGTGCTGTAGTAATTATCGTGACTAATAAGGAAATCATTGAAGTCATTGCTGTGTTCTAATTTGACAGCGTCAATGAGTTGCTTAGGGCTTTGCTGCTGCTGTTCTGCCTTGAGCATTATGGCCGTGCCATGGGTGTCATCAGCGCAGACATAATGGCATTCGTGACCACGGGAGCGTTGATATCGGACCCAGATATCGGTCTGTATATGTTCTAATAAGTGGCCTAAGTGAAGTGGACCATTCGCATAAGGTAATGCGCTAGTGACTAATATTCGACGATGATTTTGCGCTGACATGTAGATCCTAATAATGTTAAAGCCCTACTGGGCGAATAATTATCAACCATAGGTGATTAATATCCCTATTTTATTCTACCATCCTACAGTGTATGACGGTTTTTATCACGGTGCTGTCAAATAAAATACTATTTGTTCCATGAATGCAATTGAATAAGGGAAGTATCACCGGTCATTTTTGCTTTGCCCAAGGTTTTTTCGGCTAGTTTAGCAACTTTTTTTGCAGTGGCTCTATAGGTGGTAAGTTTGCCTCCATAAATACTAATTACCCGAGGCGCTTGCTGATTATCAATGTGCAAAATTGTATCTCTGGGTTGTTTGGCGAACTGTCGAATTCGGGCGCGCTTGTCTTGTTTTGGTAATACCCTTAACCCTGACCAAGCTCGAATAAAGTTGCCTTGATACGTTGGAAAATAATGAAATAAAACAGCTGCCAAATACTTTACTTCAGCTTCACTTGGGCGACTGTTGGCAGGGCTTCCATGATGTTGAATTTCGGTGGTACCGATCAAAGTACCCCCTTGCCAGGGCATGATAAAAACTGGTCGATGATCATCAGGAGATTCTAGATAAAAAATATCATCCGAGATTGTCTGGTCATATTCAATATGCGTACCCTGTACTAGACTGATTTGAGGGCCTTGCTCGACAAAGTCTATTCGTGATTGAACTTTCTCAACCCAAGGTCCCGCAGCATTTATTAATAGGCGGCAGTCTATTGCGATATTTTTTTTATGGTTAACAGCTTGCACCTTAATCATACCTTTTGAAGATTGATGGGCTGCCATGAATTCTGTTTTTTCAAAAACTTGACAGTGATGATTTTTGGCCGATAGGGTGACAGCTTGGGTCAGCGCAAGATCATCAGTTTGGGAGTCCCAGTATTGAAAGACTGCGATTAGATCATCTTGTTTTAAGCCACTCAACGGTAACATCTGTGTTTTTGATAAACGTTTGAAGCGTGTTTTTTTTCCGAGACCGCCCAAAAATGCGTAGGTATACAGCGCCAAAATTAACTGCCAGCTCTTTAGCCGATTACGACGGTAAACAGGCAATAAGAATTTTCGACGATGGATTAAGCCCGGAGCAATTTTTTCTAAGGTGGCACGCTCTCTCAGAGATTTTCTCACCAATGAGAACTGCCCAGTTTCTATATATCGTAAGCCGCCATGAATAAGTTTACTTGAGCGACGTGAGGTGCCATGACCGATCTGATTGGATTCAATCAACACGGTTGAATATCCGCGGGCAGCCAATGCCTGCGCACAGCCAGCCCCGTGAATGCCGCCACCAATAATTACCGCATCTGCTCTAAAACCGTGTTGATTCACTTGCTAAGCCTCTTTTTGACGGGCCGATTGAATGCTTCAACGAATTGTTGTTACAGTTATTGTAGTAGACGCACACTCAATGCTTGCATGATTAGTAGGATTTGGGCTCAATTAGTTGTTTTTACCCTGCATTTGAACGGTTGAGGGCTTGCTTGATCTCGCTCTAGCAGGCATTATATTTTTCTTCTTCACAGTTATTGAAAAATCATGTCAACCAATGGTGGTGTTATGAATCTCGAGTATTACCCGATTAGAGGCCGCGGCCCACAAGGCGATAAGTTTCAGTTGGCTCGCATTATTGATGAGCAGGGCAATATGTATAAAGGTCAGTACGATCAAGCCATACATTTTGGGTCTGAGGCTGAACTTAAAACATACTTGTCCGATATGTTAAATCTATCAGAATCTGAGTTGTCGATTAAAAAGATGAACCTATAAAAAAAGCCTGCAAATACAGGCCTTTTTTTATAACGCATACACGCGCTAAAAGAACAATAAATACATCCCAAACGCAATGTAAGTGAGGCTAACGACCACTGCTATTGCGACAAGAAGATTTTGATTAAGACCAAATTTATCAGCGTAGTCACCTGCAATTTGCCAACCAGCTAGAATTGAGTTAAGCCCAGCAAGCACCAGCGTGATTGAAAAAAATATCAGAGTTGGTGTGTCTGAGGTCAAGTCTTGCAATACATTGAAGTCAATTATGCCAGGGCTTGCTAAAAACACTAACAACCATAAGCCAAAAATAACGATGGCTAAATTACTAAGTCGTTGGAATATCCACTGATTTATACCCACACGTAAACCCCTGCTAAAATGCTTAAAATGACGCCAAGACTGATAGCAACCCATGATATTATTTTGCCGCTAGAGAACTCCTCGCAATAACCCATATCTTGGATCAAATGCTTGATGGTTCCCATGCAGTAATAGCCAAATGCGGTCAATAAGCCCCAGACTATAAATTGACCGATAAAATATTCTTCTATTAGCTGAGCCAATTGATCAAAAGCCTCCGGCGACTGCTTGGCGTAATAAATACAGCCCAGTAAAATGCCAAGCCCTACCCAAATGACCACGGCGCTAACGCGGTGCGTAATCGAGGCAATAGCGGTTATGGGCCAACTAAATTTCCCGAATTGGATGTCCACTGGATTCGTTTTATTATTTGCCATTGATCAATAACCCTTTGTCAAAAACAAGCCGCTTTGATAAAACAGCACATTGTAAGGTAAGTCATTCATACTCATTTAACGCGTGTTAATTGGCTGATAGTCTCGAGTAGGATAGCCAGTGTAAAGCTGTCTGGGTCGGCCTATTTTGTAAGGTGCACTGTGCATTTCATTCCAATGAGCAATCCAGCCAACGGTTCTTCCGACGGCAAAAATCACGGTAAACATACTGGTCGGAATGCCGATAGCCTTTAAAATAATTCCCGAGTAAAAGTCGACATTTGGATAAAGTTTTTTCTGCACAAAATAATCGTCTTCTAAAGCAATGGTCTCTAATCTCTTGGCGATTTTGAGTAAAGGGTCGTCTTCTAAGCCCAGTTCTGTGAGGACCTCGTCAGCGGTTTCTTTCATAACTTTGGCGCGTGGATCAAAGTTTTTATACACGCGGTGGCCAAAGCCCATTAAACGAAAAGGATCGTTTTTATCTTTGGCCTTAGCAACAAATTCATCAATCCGTGACTCATCACCAATCTCCTCTAGCATTTCTAAAACTGCTTCATTAGCGCCCCCATGTGAAGGTCCCCAAAGTGCGGCAATGCCTGCCGCAATACATGCAAAAGGGTTGGCGCCTGATGAACCGGTTAAGCGAACAGCAGAGGTGGATGCATTTTGCTCATGGTCTGCATGCAGTAAGAAGATTCTATCCATTGCACGAGCTAAGACATGGTTGACTTGGTAATCTTCACAGGGGTTGCCAAACATCATGTAGAGAAAGTTTTCGGCATAACTGAGGTCGTTACGTGGGTACATAAAGGGCTGCCCAATGCTAAACTTATAACTCATTGCGGCCAGCGTTGGCATTTTTGCTATGAGTCGAAACGCGGCTATTTCTCGATGCTTTTCATCGCTGATATCGAGAGAATCATGGTAGAAGGCTGACAGCGCACCGACGACACCGCACAGGATTGCCATAGGGTGGGCGTCTCGTCGAAACCCTGAGTAAAAGGTACTGAGTTGTTCGTGAACCATCGTATGACGGCTAATCGTGTACTCAAATTCAGCTTTCTGCGCTTCTGTTGGCAACTCACCGTAAATTAATAAATAACAGGTCTCTAAGTGGCTTGAATGTTTAGCGAGCTGCTCTATGGGATAGCCTCGATGAAGAAGAACGCCTTTACCTCCATCAATAAATGTAATTTGCGATTCGCATGAAGCCGTAGAAACAAATCCTGGGTCAAAAGTGAATCGGCCGTTCGGTGTCAGTTGCGAAATATCGATCACGTCTGGGCCAATAGTTCCTTGGTAGACCGGTAATTCCAGCGTTGGACCACCGTCTATAGTGAGTGTTGCTTTTGAATCTGACTTATCGGGCATTATTTAGTCCTGTTCTTTGCATTAAGTTCTTTGTGTCAATTCATATCTTTGTAAGCATGAGATCGTTATCTCATGGAACATTTTACCTTTTTTTGTCGTAAATTGGCAGTCGCAGATAGATTTAGCTCATCTAAATTGTTACTTTAGAGTCAGATTTGGGCTGACCAGGCATCGTCACATAACGTGCATGCCGAAGTAAGGATGACTACTGCATGACGCGTTCGTTAAACGTGTAAGGGCTAATCGCCACCATTTTTTGTCATCTCGGTTCATTCCGGCTGATAACTATAGAGCGCTCGACTTTTTTGTCAATCAGTTATGAATCTAATGAATCTTTCGGATTGCAAAGCGAATTTGCAATCTCTCGACTTAAATTGTCATTTTAATGCACTATTCCGCGCATAAACGCTGCTCTGCAGACGACTTTTATTGTTTATAAACCACTTGATGTCTATAATCTCGCAGCTTTAAAGTGGGACGTTACGAGGTTTTTCACCGGTCGTTTTCTGAGAGCCTTGACGTCGTCAATGTTTAACACGTTATGCGCGCTGTAAACAAGAAGCGATCTCAATAGCAGGGGCATTACTTGTTTTTCTAGAAAATGTCTTGTTTTTTTGTAAGAGGATGAATCCTGAAACACCGAATTAGCGTAATATTAAAGAGTATTTTGGTTTAGCACTTCGCCCAGTAGTGTGCCAATAAAAGGTTACTTAAGCAGTGACTTAAATTTTAACCATAAAGATACTGCGAAGGTCAACTAACCGCAGTGATTGGAGTTAAGGCAGCATGGCAAATATTAGAACGCTTACTTATGACGGGGTTATCGTCGGTGGTGGCGGTGCAGGCATGAGAGCCGCACTTCAATTGGCACAGTCTGGTTACAAAACAGCCGTGATCTCCAAAGTCTTTCCGACTCGTTCTCATACAGTATCAGCTCAAGGTGGCATTACTTGCTCAATCGCAAGCTCTGACCCTGACGACGATTGGCGGTGGCATATGTATGACACGGTCAAAGGCTCTGATTATATTAGTGACCAAGACGCAGTCGAATACATGTGCAGTGTTGGCCCAGAAGCCATTTTTGAGCTTGAGCACTTGGGTTTGCCTTTCAGCCGCACAGAATCTGGTCGAATTTATCAGCGCCCCTTTGGTGGTCAATCAAAGGATTTTGGGGCTGGCGGCCAGGCCGCGCGGACTTGCGCGGCAGCTGACAGAACGGGCCATGCTTTGTTGCACACGCTCTATCAAGCCAACATCAAGAACAACACGGTATTTTTAAACGAATGGTACGCCACCGATTTAGTCAAGAATCAAGATGGGGTGGTGGTTGGTGTCATTGCTATTTGCATTGAGACGGGAGAAACCGTTTACGTTAAATCAAAAGCTACTGTCTTCGCCACTGGGGGGGCCGGCAGAATCTATGCCTCAACTACGAATGCACACATTAATACGGGTGATGGTGTTGGTATGGCGATCCGAGCTGACGTGCCCCTTCAAGACATGGAAATGTGGCAGTTTCACCCGACCGGCATCTATGGTGCGGGCACGCTTGTGACCGAGGGATGCCGAGGCGAAGGCGGCTATTTAATCAACAAGGATGGTGAGAGATTCATGGAGCGCTATGCCCCTAATGCTAAAGATTTAGCCGGCCGAGATGTGGTGGCCCGCTCGATGGTATTGGAAATTCTCGAAGGCCGCGGCTGCGGCCCTGATGGCGACCACGTATTTTTGAAACTTGATCATTTAGGGCAAGAAGTACTCCACAGCCGTCTACCAGGCATTTGTGAACTATCAGAGACATTCGCGCATGTTGATCCTGTCTATGCGCCGGTGCCGGTCGTACCAACGTGCCATTACATGATGGGCGGTATCCCTACCAATGTTCATGGCCAAGCTTTGACGCAAAATGCAGCGGGTGAAGACGAAGTCGTTGAGGGTTTGTATGCCTGCGGCGAGATAGCATGTGTGTCGGTGCATGGCGCGAATCGATTGGGGGGGAACTCACTGTTGGATTTGGTTGTCTTTGGTCGTGCCTCTGGATTGTTTATTGAGAAAGCCTTAGGTGAAGGTATTGAGCATCGCGATGCGAGTCAGACTGATATTGAAAGAGGTCTTGATCGGGTCACTCGTCTCAATGAAAATAAAGGCAACGGAGAGAGTGTTCCTGCCCTAAGGAAAGAATTACAAAATATCATGCAGTTGTACTTCGGTGTATTTAGAACCGGTGATAAAATGGATGAAGGCGTCAAACAACTTGACGATTTGCGTGGCCGGATAATGGAAGCAACATTGGTTGATAAGAGTGATGCGTTTAACACGGCGCGTATTGAGGCTCTGGAGTTGCACAACTTATTTGAAGTGGCTGAAGCGACCGCTATTTCTGCGAATGTTCGTAAAGAAAGTCGTGGAGCGCATGCGCGCGATGACTTTCAAGACAGAGATGATAAGAATTGGCTTTGTCATTCGATGTATTTTGCAAAAGATAAGCGCGTCAGCAAGCGTGGGGTTAATTTCGAACCATTAACGGTCGACACCTTTGAGCCTAAAGCAAGGGTGTATTAGCGGACTATCAGTACTGTGTTTAGGCAAAAAAATTAGTACTGTGTTTAGACAAAAAAATACTTTAACAGGTGATTCGATCACCTCTAAAGCGTTAAGCGAAGCCTCTCTTAGGTTATGAAGGAAATAAGCATTATGTTACAGGTCAGCATTTACCGATATGATCCAGCGCAGGATTCTGAGCCTTACATGAAAGAGTATCAAGTCGATACCAACGGTAAAGACATGATGGTGCTTGACGTGCTTGAGCTATTAAAAGCTGAAGATCCGTCTTTGGCTTACCGTCGCTCATGCCGCGAGGGTGTCTGCGGCTCTGATGGCATGAATATGAACGGAAAAAACGGACTGGCCTGCATCAAACCTCTGTCAGAAGTCGTTAAAAAGAATAAATTAGAATTACGTCCGTTGCCCGGATTGCCGGTTATTCGTGACTTAGTCATCGACATGAGCCAATTTTATGCTCAATACGAAAAAGTAAAACCGTATTTACAAGGCGATATCCCTGCATCGGGAATAGAGCGTATGCAAACCCCTGAAGAGCGTGAAAAGTTAGATGGTTTGTATGAGTGCATTTTATGCGCTTGTTGCTCAACCAGTTGCCCTTCTTTTTGGTGGAATCCTGATAAGTTTATTGGTCCGGCAGGCTTATTGCAGGCGTACCGATTTTTAGCTGATAGTCGAGATAATGAGGCGGAATCAAGATTAGAGGGATTGTCCGACCCTTTCAGTGTCTTTCGCTGTCACGGTATCCAAAATTGCGTCTCAGTGTGCCCGAAGGGTTTAAACCCAACCAAGGCCATAGGGCATATTCGATCCATGTTGCTTGGCCTTTAATTTTGAGGTCATCACAGCCATTCAAATTGAATCAATAGTTACCTCCATGATACTTTTTGCCATTCGCTACTGGCTTTTCGCGTGATTTCCATCGTCTCATCGCTTGCTTAGTTAGCATTGCAGTTTTTTTCTGAGAAGAATTAGCAATTTTCCTGCTTGTCCCCATCGTTATTCGCGATACACTTATCATAACAATTCCCTATCTATATTTGAGTGACTAGAATGTCGGAGTCTCCCCAGCAGCAGCATCCAATGGATCATTGGTTGCGATCGTCCTACATATCCGGTGGTAATGCCGATTATGTTGAAGCGATGTACGAGACTTATCTCGAATCACCCAACGCAGTCGGTCAAGACTGGCGTGATTGTTTTGATAAATTACCGAGAGTTAACGGTAATATTCGCCCCGATATTCCACACGGGACCATAAGAGCACATTTTCTCGAACTGGCCCGTCAAAAAAGAGGCGCAGTTAGAGCGACAGTGGCTGATAGTCTTGCGACTGAGCACGAGCAAAAACAGATTCGCGTATTGCAACTCATCAGTGCGTATCGGCAGAGAGGCCATCAAAAAGCCAATATTGATCCATTGGGTCTTTTGCATCGAGAGCCCGTGCCAGATCTAGACCCTGCCTATCATCAATTGAGTCCTGCTGACTATGATACTGAGTTTCAGACGGGTGTTTTTTACATTGGTAAAGATCAAGCCAGTTTAGGTGAGATTGTTGACGCCTTAGAGCAAACTTACTGTGGCTCTATTGGCGCTGAAACGATGCACATTGTCGATACAGAGCAGCGGCAGTGGATTCAAAAACGAATGGACGGTGTTCGCTCCTCGCCGGAGTTTAATCTTGATACTAAACGGCATCTCCTCGAGCGATTGACGGCCGCCGAAGGTTTAGAAAAGTATTTGGGTTCACGCTACCCAGGCACAAAGCGCTTTGGCCTCGAAGGGGGAGAAAGTCTTATTCCAATGCTCGATGAATTGGTTCAACGAGCCGGCTCTTATGCAGCGAAAGAAATTGTTATCGGTATGGCGCATCGTGGCCGACTCAATGTTTTAATCAATACCTTGGGCAAGCAGCCCTCAGAGCTCTTTGATGAATTTGAAGGTAAGGCCATTTTTAATTCCTCTGGTGATGTTAAGTATCACCAGGGGTTCTCATCGAATGTGATGACTGCCGGCGGTGAGTTACATCTTGCCTTAGCATTTAATCCCTCGCACCTTGAAGTGGTTTCACCGGTGGTTGAGGGGTCAGTCCGAGCTCGCCAAGATCGACGTAAAAACATTGACCGTGATCAGGTTATCCCTATTATTATGCACGGCGATGCGGCGTTTGCCGGTCAAGGCGTGGTAATGGAAACCTTTCAAATGTCACAGACGCGGGCTTATAAAACTGGTGGCTCCGTTCATATTGTCATCAATAATCAAGTGGGTTTTACGACCTCGCATGTTGAAGACTCGCGTTCTTCGGAATACTGCACTGATTGCGCTAAGATGGTACAGGCCCCTATTTTTCATGTGAATGGTGATGATCCTGAGGCCGTCTTATTCGTGACGCAGATGGCATTAGATTTTCGTCAGCAATTTAAACGCGACGTGGTCATTGACTTACTGTGTTATCGGCGCCGCGGTCATAATGAGGCCGATGAACCTTCTGGCACGCAGCCATTAATGTATAGCGCAATAAAAGCTCAACCGACTACGCGTGAGATCTATGCGAGAAAATTGGTTGACGAGGGTATAATAAGCCTGCAAGAAGTGCGACAAATGGAAGACGATTACCGCCTAGCACTCGAAAGCGGCGATCACGTTGTGAAAAGTCTCGTTAAAAAGCCTAATGAAGAATTGTTTGTGGATTGGACCCCTTTTTTAGCCCATGACTGGGAGGTGCGTGGCGACACACGCTACCCACTTGAGAAGCTTCAGCAGCTAGCCCAGTCGGTTTCTCATGTCCCTGAAGGATTTGCTTTGCAGCGTCAGGTTAAAAAAATCATTGAAGACCGGGTAAAAATGGGTGCCGGCGCGATGCCTGGCAATTGGGGGTTTGGTGAAACATTAGCATACGCAACTTTATTGGAGCAAGGTTACCCCGTTAGGATTACCGGACAAGACGTCGGGCGAGGCACTTTTTCCCACCGCCATGCAGTTTTGCATGATCAAACAACGGCTGAAACCTTTATTCCTCTTGGTGCTTTGGCCGAAAGTAATGCTGAATTTGAAATCTATGATTCATTGCTCTCTGAGATGGCGGTCCTAGGTTTTGAATATGGTTACGCCACAACTAGCCCAACCGGATTAGTGATTTGGGAAGCCCAGTTCGGTGACTTTGCCAATGGCGCGCAAGTGGTTATAGATCAATTTATTGCCAGCGGTGAGCATAAGTGGGGGCGTTTATGTGGTCTGACAATGCTGTTGCCACATGGCTATGAGGGTCAGGGACCTGAGCACTCATCTGCACGTTTAGAGCGTTACTTGCAAATGTGTGCAGAGCATAATATTCAAGTTTGCACGCCGACCAGTGCATCGCAAATCTTTCATTTATTACGTCGTCAGGCGGTTCGCCCTTTGCGTCGACCGTTGGTCGTGATGTCACCGAAAAGTTTATTGCGGCATAAACAGGCTGCCTCAAGTTTAGAAGATTTTTCAGAGGGTCAGTTTCATAATGTCATTGCTGAAATTGATGATATTGATTCACACAGTGTTAAACGCCTAGTGGTCTGTAGCGGTAAAGTCTATTTTGATTTGTTAGAGGCGCGACGAGAACATCAACTGGATCACGTTGCGATTATTAGATTAGAGCAATTGTATCCATTTCCAGATGCGGAAATGTTTGCTGCGATTGCTGATTATAGCCGTCTTGAAAGTGTTGTGTGGTGCCAAGAAGAGCCTAAAAATCAGGGCGCATGGTATACTAGTCAGCACCGATTACGCCGTGTTTTAGATCTTATTAACAAAGACTTATCGCTGAGCTTTGCTGGCAGGCAGTCATCAGCCTCCCCAGCTGCAGGCTATATGGCCTTGCATTTGCAACAGCAGAAACGACTGGTCTCAATTGCCTTAGAATTACCTTTAGAGTAAAAATTATAGTTTGGTCATTGGCCAATTAATTTAGCATTTATGGAAAGAGCATTTAGTTATGACTATTGAAATTAAAGCACCCTCATTCCCTGAGTCAGTTGCCGATGGAACCATTGCCACGTGGTATAAAAAACCAGGCGAGGCTTGCCTAAGAGATGAGCTAATCGCTGATATAGAGACCGATAAAGTCGTCATCGAAATCAACGCACCCGCGCAAGGCGCGTTAGCGAACATATTCAAATCCGAAGGCGAAACCGTGATAAGTGATGAGTTGATTGCACACTTTGAAGCGGGAGAAATAGCCGAATCACCTGCGCCAGCAGTGGGTATTAATGAATTAGAAGCAGAAATGAATGGTGATAATGCTGAACTCATTATTAGCCCTGCAGCGAAAAAAATGATGGCTGAAAAAGGTGTCGACAATGCTGAGGTAACGGGAACGGGAAAGGCTGGCAGGGTAACAAAAGAGGACGTGCAAGCCGTTATTGATCGGCGCAAAACATCTGTATCACAGCGTGTTGATGAGGCTCAACCTGCTGCAACTGTAACGACTGACGTAGGGTTTTCAGGTGATCGAACCGAACGGCGAGTCCCTATGACGCGATTGCGTGCAAGAGTGGCCGAACGGTTATTGAATGCCACTCAAACCACCGCGATGCTGACCACTTTTAATGAAGTCAATATGCAGCCAGTAATGGAGTTAAGAGCTAAGTATAAAGCGCAGTTTGAGAAGGCGCACAACGGTACTCGATTAGGCTTTATGTCATTTTTTGTGCGTGCTGCAACAGAGTCTCTTAAGCGTTTTCCTGCTGTCAATGCATCCATTGATGGGCAAGATATCGTTTACCATGGGTTTTACGATATAGGTGTTGCTGTCTCAAGTGATCGAGGGCTAGTGGTGCCAGTTTTACGAGACACGGATGCCATGAGTTTAGCGAGCATTGAAAGCAAGATTCGAGAGTTTGGGGGTAAAGCGACAGACGGAAAATTAAGTATCGAAGACATGACAGGTGGAACATTTACCATCACTAATGGCGGTGTTTTTGGCTCTTTAATGTCCACACCTATATTGAATCCCCCGCAAACCGGTATTTTAGGTATGCATAAAATTCAGGAAAGACCTATGGCGGTCAATGGTGATGTCAAAATCTTACCGATGATGAATTTAGCCCTTTCGTATGACCATCGTTTAATTGATGGTAAAGAAGCTGTTCAGTTTTTAGTTGCCATCAAGGATATGATTGAAGACCCGGCGCGAATTTTACTCGAGCTTTAGGCGTACCCAATAAGCTTGCATTCGCTGCAATTCATTCTTAGAGACATTGCAGTCACCTTATAATTTAAACTACATGTAGACTAATGGAATAAATATTATGTCCGAAGATTATCAAGTCATCGTTATCGGTGCCGGTCCTGCAGGATATGTTGCTGCGATTCGTTGCGCTCAGTTGGGATTAAAAACAGCCTGTATAGAGAAGTGGGTTGATGATCAAGGTGAGTCAAAATTAGGTGGAACGTGTCTTAATGTGGGTTGTATCCCTTCGAAGGCTTTGCTTGATTCGAGTCATAAATACGTTGACGCTAAAAATGATTTTGCTGTTCATGGTATCGGAACAGGACCAGTGACCATCGATGTGGGCAAGATGCTGGATCGAAAAAACAAAATTGTTTCTCAGCTTACTGGC
>MDSY01031882.1_pt1 | contig 12988 bp, 12 predicted proteins | sample 811131 | NCBI WGS metagenome assembly MDSY01 (sample SAMN05326643, study PRJNA326480) | marine metagenome | isolation source: seawater | place: Atlantic Ocean: South West | collected 2010
AATTGAAGATAAAAGTATAAATCCACATAGTGTAGATGTTTTAGTAAAAAATATATCGGAAGGTAATGAGTTAAAAAGAAAACTGTCTAATTTAGATCAAATAAAAGAAGTAATTTTATTTGAAGATCTTGTTCCAAAAAATCAAGAAGAAAAATTAGAAATTTTAAATCAATTTAAAACTTTTTTTCCTGAAGTTAATTTGAATAAATCGATTATATCGGAAGATAGTAATATTGTAAAAAAAGAAAATGAATTATTAAAAAGTATAGAGAATAAAATTAATACAAAATATAATTCAATTATAGATATAAATTATATATATAAATTGAAAGAAAGAAAATATTCTGAAAATATTTTTTATTTTTTTATAGAAAATGTAAAAAAATTTAATGATAGTTTAAGAGCAGAAAAAATTTCAAAAGAAAATATTCCAGATAGTTTAAAATCTAGATATATAGGTAAAAATGGGAAAATAAGAGTAGAAATTATACCAGTTAAAGATTTAAATGATCAAAATAATAAAAAAGAGTTTGTAGATACTGTGTTTAAAGTTGCACCAAATGTTTCTGGAGGGGCATTTACAACATATCGTGCAGGTAAAACAATATTAGATTCATTTAAAGAGGCTATGATAATATCAATATGTTTAACAACATTATTTTTATTTCTTACTTTAAGAAATTTCAAGAAAGTTTTTATAGTATTTATTAATTTAGTTTCAGCTTTATTATTTTCTTTATCATTTTTAACTTTTTTAGGTCTGAATTTGAACTTTGCAAATATTATTGCATTACCTTTATTATTTGGATTAGGATCAGCAACATCTATCCAAACTATTTTGAGAATTGAAAAATTTAAAACATTAGATAGTTATTTTGCAAACAGCACAACACCACGAGCAATTGTTTTCAGTTTATTAACAACATTAGGTACTTTTTTTGTTTTATCATTATCATCACATGTTGGTACAGCAAGTATGGGAAAATTATTAATTATTTCTATTTTTTCTATTTATTTAGCAAATTTAACTATTTTATTACCTTTAGAAAAATATTTTTTTAAAAAATGAAAACACTTATAACAGGAGCAACAGGATTTGTTGGCGCAGCAGTTTTAAGAAAACTTTTAAAAAAAGGACATAAAGTTAAAGTATTAATTAGAGAATCAAGTGTTTTAAATAATTTAAAAAATTTAGATATAGAAACTGTGAAAGGTGATTTAAAAGATAAAGATTCACTAAAAAAATGTTTAAAAGATTGTAAATATATATTTCACGTTGCAGCAGATTATAGATTTTGGGTTCCAAGACCTGAAGAAATTTATCAAAATAATGTAATAGGAACAGAGAATTTAATGTTGGAAGCATTGAATGCAAAAATTGAAAAAATTGTTTATACAAGTAGCGTTGCTGTTTTAGGTAAGCCAGTAGATGGTGAATTAGCTGATGAGAAAACTCCTGTTAGTATTGTTCAAATGATAGGACACTATAAACAATCTAAATATTTAGCCGAGGAAAAAGTAAAAGAATTACATAAAACAAAAGGACTTCCCGTAATCATAGTTAACCCAGCTGCACCAGTTGGCCCTAGAGATATAAAACCAACACCTACAGGAAAAATGATTCTAGATGCTGCAATGAAAAAAATTCCTGCTTATCTTGATACGGGATTAAATATAGTTCATGTGAACGATGTAGCTAAAGGACATTTACAAGCATTCAAAAAAGGAAAATTAGGTGAAAGGTATGTACTTGGTGGTGAAAATCTTACATTTAAAAGAATTTTAGAAATAATTGCTGAATTTTGCGGTCATAATCCACCAAAAATAAAATTACCTAGAAAACCCTTGTATCCAATAGCTTATATTATTGAGAATTTTGCAAAATTATTTAATATAAGAAATCCAATGCTTACTATTGATATGTTGAGAATGGCTGAAAAAAAAATGTTTTTTTCAAGCAAAAAAGCTGAAAAAGAATTAAATTATAAATATAGATCAGCTAAAAATGCATTGAAAGATTCTATTCAATGGTATATTGATAATGGATATTGTAGAAATGTAAAATTAGTTTGATAAAATATTTAAAAAAAAGATGAAAATTATTTTAGCACAACCAAGAGGATTTTGCGCTGGTGTAGACAGAGCAATTGATATTGTTGAAGAAGCTTTAAAAATTTATGGACGTCCAGTATATGTTAGGCATGAAATTGTCCATAATAAAAGAGTTGTAGAAGATTTAAAAGAAAAAGGAGCAATTTTTGTTGAAGAAATAAGTGAAATTCCTAATGGTGCCGTGACTGTTTTTAGTGCTCACGGTGTTTCAAGAAAAGTTGAAGATGATGCAAAATTAAGAAAACTTCCTGTTTTAGATGCTACGTGCCCATTAGTTTTAAAAGTTCATAATCAAGGAATTAAATATGCAAAAAAAGGTTATCAAATAATTTTGATTGGTCATGAAGGGCATCCAGAAGTAGAAGGAACTCAAGGAAGGATACCAGGAGGGGTTCATTTAGTTTCAACTAAAGAAGATGTTAGAAAATTAAAATTTAAAGATAAAAATAAATTAGCATACGTAACACAAACAACTCTCGGAGTTGATGATACTAAAGATGTTATTAAAGAACTTGAAACAAGATTCCCAAATATTGTAGGGCCTGGCGTAGAGGATATTTGCTATGCTACTACAAATCGACAAGAAGCCGTAAGAGAATTAGCTGAGCATGTTGATTTATTACTTGTAGTTGGTTCACAAAATAGTTCAAACTCAAAAAGATTAGAAGAAATAGGTATAGAAATGAGTATTCCAAGTTATTTAATTGATGGCCCAACTGATATAAAAAAGAAATGGTTAAAAAATGTTAAAACTGTAGGTATTACTGCTGGAGCTTCTGCACCAGAAGCTGTTGTAATGGAAGTTGTTAATAAATTAAAAAAAATAGAAGCATCGAATGTTAAAATTATGGATGGGATAAAAGAAAAAGTTGAGTTTAAATTACCAGCTGGAATTAGATATAAAAAAAATAAAAAAGAATTAATAGTATAAAAAAATGGGAATACCTCTAATACAAAAAATTAAAGTAGCTAAATATATTTTTGAACAAAAAATAAAAAAAAATAAAAGATATCCTTTAGTATTAATGTTAGAACCATTATTCAGATGCAATTTAGCCTGTGCCGGATGCGGAAAAATTGATTATCCAGACGAAATATTAAATAAAAGAATGTCACTTAAAGATTGTTTAGATGCTGTAGATGAATGTGGTGCACCGGTAGTTTCTATACCTGGTGGAGAACCATTAGTTCATAAAGAAATAGGAGAAATAGTACAAGGTATAATTAATAAAGGAAAATTTGTATATCTTTGTACTAATGCACTTTTATTAGAAAAAAAATTAGATTTATTTAAACCTTCTCAATATTTAACTTTTTCCATTCATTTAGATGGTTTGGAAAAAGAACATGATCACTCTGTTTGTCGAGGAGGAGTATATACAAAAGTTATTGAAGCTATAAAAACAGCAAAAAAAAAAGGGTTTAGATGTAATGTTAATTGCACTTTATTTCATCAAATGACTCCAAAAAGAACAGCAAAGTTTTTCGATTTTGTTACAGAATTAGGAGTAGATGGAATAACAGTATCTCCTGGTTATGCATATGAAAGAGCAGCAGATCAAAAAAATTTTTTAAAAAGAAAAAAAACAAAAAATTTTTTCCGAGATATTTTTAAATTAGGTAAAGGTAAAAAATGGGCATTTAGTCAATCTTCATTATTTTTAGACTTTCTTGCAGGAAATCAAAATTATAAATGTACTCCATGGGGTAATCCAACTAGAAATATTTTTGGATGGCAAAAACCTTGTTATTTACTTGGCGAAGGATATGTAAAAACTTTTAAAGAATTAATGGAAACTACTGAATGGGATAAATATGGAACTGGAAATTATGAAAAATGTGCAGATTGTATGGTTCACTGCGGTTATGAGCCAACAGCTGCAGAAGATTCAATTAAAAACCCTTTAAAAACTCTGAAAGTTGCTTTAATGGGTCCTAAAACTGATGGTGAAATGGTACCTGATATACCATTAAAAAATCAAAGACCAGCAGAGTATGTTTTTGAAAAGTTAGTAAAAGATTCTTCGGAAGAAATTAAGAGACAAGAAATTCAAGAAGAAGTAAGTATTAAATAATTTTAAAAAGAAGTAAGGTCTCAATATGAGACCTTTTCATTCTTACAAATAATTTATTGTACTTCTTTGCCGTTTAAACTAATTTTAACAGTATCAACTTTTCCATCTTTTGTAATATATGTGATGTTATAAAGTTTTTCTTTAACGTTAAACTTAGCGCTTTTTAAATTTGCAAAATTATTTTTATTTTTTGCACTTTCTAAAGCTTTGCTAAATGACATAACGGGAGTTCTAGCTTCAACAGCAAGAGCATGAGAATTAACAAAAAGAGCTGATAAAGTTAGAATTACATAAGTAATTTTTTTCATAAATATTTCCTTTCAAAAATTTATAAATTAATAATGTTCATATAGATAAGATAAATTTAATTATTTATTAAATTTATTATTTATATGATTATTATCACTTGTATGAATAAGGTTATAATCCTAAGTTTTGGTTAGTTTTTTTATTTTTTTTTATGTTTTGATATCTTGAAAGAGCCCAACAAGGAAAATATTTGGCGTACCCATGATAAGTAATATAAAAAACTCTGGGGAAACCAACAGCGTTAAAACTATTATCAATCCACATTTTTTTTTTTTTAAAATTTTCTTTTAAAAATTTTATTCCATTTTTTATTGATGGATCATTGATATTTTCTGTAGTTAATAAACTTAAAACTGCCCATGATGTTTGTGTTGGCATACTTTTAATTGAAGGCATATCTTTTTTTTCTTTCCAATAAGTTGCACAATCTTCACCCCAACCTCCATCATTATTTTGTTTTTTTTTTATCCAATTAATAGATTTTTTTATATATTCAGAATTCATATTTTCTCCTGCTGCTTTTAACGCATGAAGAACCGACCAAGTTCCATAAATATAATTAGCGCCCCATCTACCGAACCATGAACCATCTTTTTCTTGTTCATTCTTTAAAAAAATAATTCCTTTTTGAATTGCTTTATTATATTTATATTTGTTTATTTGACTTAACATTGAGATACATCGTGCTGATACATCAGATGTTGGTGGGTCTAAAAGTGCTCCATGATCTGCAAATGGTATATTATTCAAATAATGATAAGTATTATCTTTATCAAACGCACCCCATCCACCATTTTTAGATTGCATGCCAACTATCCAATCACATGCTAATTTAATTTTTTTTGTATTTTTATATCCAGCTTTATCTAAAAACATTGCTACTACAGCAGTGTCATCAACATCTGGGTAAAAATCATTATTATATTGGAAAGCCCAACCACCAGGTTTTAATTTTTTATTATTTACAATCCAATCACCTTTAACATCGGTAATTTGTTTATTTTCAAGCCATTTACATGCTTTTTTTATACTAGTACTTTCTGCACTTAATCCTGATTCCAGAAGAGATAATCCGTTTAACCCTGTATCCCAGATAGGAGAAAAACAAGGTTGGCAATAACTGAATTCTTTTTCATGCTTTATTAAATTTTTTACACTCTTTAGTGAAATTTTATATTCTTTTCTTAATTTTAATAAATCAAGTGCAATAGTACAATTTGTCATAGCTGGAAATATTGCTCCAAGTCCATCTAAACCATTTAATCTTTTTAAGATAAAGTTTTGTGCTTTATCAATAGATTTTTTTTTAAATTTTTTTGGGAACAAAGGTTCTAAAATTTTTAAAATTTTATCTAGAAAAATAAAAAGAAAAGAATAAAAAAGAGAATCTTTATTGAACTTTATTTTATTATTTTTTTTATTTAGAAATAATTCATCTATTTCTATTTTTTTTGGATTTTTAGCTATAGGTTTTTTATCTAATATTATAAGTAATGGAACTATCACTGTTCTTGACCAATAAGAGATTTTATTAATATGAAAAGGGAACCAGTTTGGTAATGACATAATTTCAACAGGCATTGAAGGTATTTTTTTCCATGAAATTTGTTTGAAAAGAGCAAGGCTAATTTTAGTAAATACATTACTATTTTCTGCGCCACCTAAATCTAGTATTTTTTTTTTAGCTTTTATCATTAATTTAGAATTCTTTTTTTCACCTGCCAACTTAAGAGCGAAATAAGCTTTAACACTAGTACTAATATTAGATTCACCACCCCAGAATAATGGCCAACCACCATCCGAATTTTGTTTTTTTTTTATATATTTTATTAATTTTTTTTCTAATTTTTTTTCATTAAAACCAAAAAAATGATTCATTAAAATATATTCAGCAGGAATTGTTGTGTCAGCTTCAAGTTCATAAACCCAATGACCATCGTTTTTTTGATCTTTTAATAATTGATTTTTACAATGATTTATAATTTGATTTATATACATTTAAAATTTTTTAATAAAATTAGATACATTGTATCCTGAGGTAATAGCTCCCTCTATTGTTGCAGGTAATCCAGTATCAACCCAATCTCCTGCTAAAAAAATATTTGAATAATTTGTTTGTATTTTTGGTTTACGGAAAATTTCATCAGGACTTTGAACAAAAGTTGCTTGTTTTTCTTTTATTATTTTATACTTAGGCATACTAGTATTTTTAAGATTAAATACTTTTTCTATATCATTCCACACTATTTTTGATAATTCATCATTTTTTAAATTATTTAAATGATTAGCTGCACTGATTGTAATAGATAAAATATTTTTTTTTTTAAATATCCAATCTATGTATCCTCCAATTACTCCAATAAAAAAAGATCCTTCAGGTAGTTTTATTTTTTTTAATTTTTTATCCAATTTAAAATGAATATTTAAAATACAATTTGTTTTTTTTGGTACTTTCAAATCCGGTATAATTTTTGATGCAACATTAGGTGTTACAGCTAAAACAATATAATCATTTTTATTAATTTTTTTTTTATAATTATTAAATATCATTTCATGTTCTAAATTTTTTTTAAAAATAATTTTTTTTAATCTAGAATTATTCTTGATTGATCCACCATGACGAATTATTTTTCTTACCGCAGGTTTGATGAGAGTATCATTAAGTGATTTTTTTACTGTAAATGGTTTAAAAGGATTATTGCTGAAAAAAAGAGTTTTTTTAATAACATTCCATAACAATTTTGCTGATGCTTCTTTAGGATGAGTATTTAAAACTGCAATAGTAAATGGCTTCCAAAATCTTTCATATATTAAATTTTCTTTATTTATTAGTTCTATAACTGTTTGATCTTTTTTTGCAAAAAGAAGTTTAAAACTTTTTATAAAATCAAGAATTGAAATATTTAAAGGGCGCGATGATTTAAAAAATATCCACCATGGTAAAATAAATGAATATGGTTTTACATTCCAATTTTTTTTTTTTTTAATATCAAAAAAAGGGTAGTTTGTTTCATTATTAGTAATTAATTCTTTGCTTGAACCTATTTTTTTTAAATAATCAAATGTATTTTTATAAGCTTTTATAATCAAATGATTCCCATTATCTAGTGTACAATTAAAATCTTTTTCTATGTAAGATCTACATCTACCTCCATATAAAATAGATGACTCGTAAAGATATATTTTTTTATTTTGTAATAAATTAATTGCACAAGATAGACCAGAAAGGCCAGTTCCTATTATATGAATTGACATAGTTAACTAATAAGTAATTCCTTTGATAAAAAGAAAAATCTTTTCAATTTTATTTAATCTTATTTTTTTATTTAATTTTTTCCAACCTTCTTTTTTTAATTTTTTCAAAAGTAATTTATAAGTAACCATCATTAAAATTGCAGGTCTTAAACTTTTTTTTGAACATTTTTTTAAATCATTTTCAGCGTTTTTAAAATTTGTTTCTGCAATTCTTAGAAGTTTTAAACAAGCATTAGGAAAATTTTTATTTTTTATTATTAAATTAATATTTTGTGTTTTAATTTCTGATTTTTTTAATATTTCTTTTGGCACATACATTCTTCCCATACTTTTATCTTGCTTTATATCTCTTAAAATATTTGTAATTTGTAAAGCTTTTGCTAGATGCAATGCAAAAGACTTTGTTTTTTTATTAAAATCACAGAAAATATTTAAACTCAATAATCCAACTGCTCCTGCAACTCTATAACAATATAAATTAAAATCTTTTTTTTTAGGACAGATCATTTTATTATTAATATCCATTTCTACTCCATGAATAATATCTAAAAAATATTTTTTTTTTAAATTATAAATATCTATATATTTTTTTAAAATTTTTCCATTTATGTTATTCGATTTATTATTGAATATTAGATTTATTTCTTTTTTTAATTCCTTTATTTTTCTTATTTTTTTAGTTTTTAATTGATTACTATCTCCAATAGTATCTACTTTTTTACAAAAAGCATAAAGAGCAAACATCGCATTTCTTTTATCTTTTTGAAGTATTCTCATACCCCAATAAAAGGAAGATTTTGGATACCTGATTATATTTTTATTATCATTCATAAATTATTTTTTCGAAAAAAAAAAGATTAAAAAAAAGTTTTTATGAAACATTTAATATAATCAAATTTACTTAAAACAACTTTTTCTTTTAAAGGATCTTTTTCTTTTAATAATTTAAGTAATTTTTTTGCAATTTCTAAAATAAAATCAGTTTCTCTAGACAATTTTTTATTTTTAATCTTTTTTTTATATTTTCCAGCTTCGGTAATTAATTTTTCTGTATGTATTAATATTTCATCTAAAGCTTTTCTTAAATTATTTTGTGCATAATTTTTTTTAAGATATTTTAATTTAACATTATTTTTATTTAGAAATGATAATGGCAAATATACTCTATCAATTTTTTCATAATCCTCTTTACAATCTTGAATATGATTTAATATTTGAAGAGCGATACATAATGGATCTGAATATTTATAAACATTTTTATTTTCATTATGTAGATCTACAACAAATCTTCCAACAGGTACTGCAGAATTTTTGCAATAATTTATTAATTCTGACCATTTTTTATATCTTTTTTTTGTAGCATCTTGTTTAAAAGCTTTTAATAAATTTAGTGAATAACTAATTTTAACTTTATTTTCTAAACAAACTTTTTTTAAATTCTCTATTTTTTTTATTTTTTTTTTATTAAATTTAATTGATTTTTCGAAAATATTTAATCTTTTTAGCTTTTCTTTAGAATTTAAAATTGGACTATCAGCAATATCATCTGCAGCCCTCGCAAAATTGTAAAAAACTAACATTTGATATCTAATTTTTTTAGATAAAAGCCATGATCCAACAGGAAAATTTTCTTCTTTATAATTTTTAGTTAAAGTAGTTTCAATTGAATCTATGGACATTAATTTTCATTCCTTTAAATTATTAAATTATATATTACTATAAACTTTTTTAAAATTTATAATGTTTACAAAAACTTTAAAATTAACCATTTTTATATTTATTTTTTTTATTGCTTCATGTGGAGTAAAAAAATCATGGGAAAAGAGTGGTAACTATACTTCTGATAAAACTTTAGCTTCTACTTATATATGGAAAAAAGGGAAACAATATATAGCTCTTGTTGCAACTATTCCGGTTAGAGGAAGAAATAAATCAAAAACAATACATCCTATAAAGGTTTCAAAAGAAACTATTATTGTTTCATTTAGCAAGCTTAAATATAAAATTAGTTATACAGATGGAACAAAAAGTAGATTAAAACCAGTTTTTACAGAAGGAAATATTGAATTACTAAGTAATAAGATTCCAGAAGCCTTAAGAAAAGCAAATAAAAACCAAGATGTTTTATTTGAAGTTTTTCAACTAAGAAAAAAATTTGGCTTTATTCCTAGTACTATAGATACTACAGCTGGGTACTTATTTGTAGAAAAAGGTAGAATTAATATTATTTTTGAAAAAATTAATGAAGATTATAAAGGTTATGATTATGATGAACCACGAAAACTTACAGCTAGTGCATCCTCTGGAATATATGGAGGTAAAAATCCAGTATCTAAGGGTTGGGCTATTTTGACTCCTAAATCTTGGAAATCATATTAATGTAAATTATAAATGAAAAAAATAATTCTATTTTTTTTTATTTTTTTAATTTTCCCTTTTTTTTTAAATGCTACTGATTCATCTAAAATTTATAAAGACGGATATGAAAATCCATTAAATGTTTTAGAGTCTTTTCTATGGAATGATAAAAAAGGTAATAAAATTGGGCTTTCAAATAAAGTAAATATTTTAAATAGAAATTTAAATGCAACTGTTCACCCAGTATCTCTGGATTCATCAAAAATTAAAATAGTTTTAAGTAAAATTAAATATGAAGATAAAAATAAAGAAATAATAAATTTTGTTTTTAATGAAAAAAATATAGATGTAATTTCTAAGCATATTGCTAGAGGACTTTTATTAGCTAATAAAGATCAAGATATAATTTTTAAATTTATTGATAAAAAAGAAAGAGAAATAAGTCAAACTCAAGGAATAATATTTGCTCAAAAAGATTCATTAAATTTAGTTTTTTTTCAAGTACATGGATGTAATAATAATGAAAAAAAAAATACAAAAAAATTTATGAAAAAAAAGAAAGAGTTCCATAAAAATCATCCAAGTTTTTCTTTTGTTAAAAAAAAAAGTTGTAATAACAGTAAAAAAAAGATTTTAGTAACTTCTACAGAAGGTATATTTACGAAAAAAACTAAAGAAGATTTTTCCTGGATTATTTTCAAATCACCAGCATGGGAAACTAATTTTCTTAGTAAATAAGATATATTGATCTTAAGTATCTGTTTCTTTTTAATTTTTTAAGTAATACATTTAAACTCCACATTATGGCACGAAATTTGCTATATATTATGTATGAAAGGATGATTATTAATTATGAAAAAAACTACTGTTGTACTTACGTCTTTATTTTTGGCTACAAATATTTCATTTTCAAATGCTTTAGATTTATCATCTAGAGAATCTATTGAAGAGGCAACTGGTATAAGTGTTGGTTATAATACTAGTTGGTCATCTCATTATGTTTGGAGAGGAGAAAGTCAAAGTTCAAAAGATATGTCTCCTGCAATTGGTGTTGATATTGGACATTCAAGTGGATTATATTTAGGTGCTTGGTCAGGTTCTATAACAAATGGAACACACGGAGCTGAATTTGATGTTTATGGTGGCTTTGCATTTGATCTTGGTCCATTGAGTTTTGACATCGGAGATTTGTACTATTTGTATCCAGGTGAATCAAACGAAGTTCAATTTAATGAATATTATTTTAGTGTAGGAACTGAAATTCCTTTATCGGCTGTTTCAGAGGATTTCGCAATATCACCTTATGCGTATTTTGCTTATGCTCCTAAATGGTTTGGTGCAAATACTCCAGATGTATTTTATACAGAACTTGGTGTAGAGGCTCCAATTCCAGGAACTTCTTTTACATTATCATACACATGGGGAAACATTGATGTTGATGATTTAGAAGGAGATGCAGAAAAAGCAAATACTGTTGACGGTTGGGATTATTATTATATTACATTAGGTTTTGGTGAAGTATTAGGATTAGATGCATCAATGACTTATCATGATGCTCCTGGTTATAGTGCTGATGCTGGACAAGATGGGTTCTTTGTATCACTTGGTCACGAGTGGTAAACTTTTAAGTATCCAAATTGATATTGTAAAAATAATTAAAGCACCTGATTGATGAAACAAAGCTATTGGTATTGCTACATAACTTTGTAAAGTTGCAATACCTAAGCTAATTTGAAATATAATAAATAATAATAAAATATTTATTTTATATTTTAAATTATTATCAATATTTTTTATTCTAGAATAAATCCATATTAAAAATATTAATACGCCAGTTGTCATTCCTAAAATTCTATGATCAAATTGAACAGTAACTGGATTTTTAAGAAAATTTAAAAATTTTGGATTTATATCCCAAAATTCAGCAGGAATAAAACTTCCACCCATAAGAGGAAAAGAGCTATAAACTAAACCAGCATCTAATCCAGCAACAAGGCCGCCAGAAAAAATTGTAATAAGTATTAAGAAAATAATTAAAGAAATTAAAAAATATAATTTTTTACTTTTTGTAGTTTTTTTTCTTTTTTTTTTAATTAATTCATATGCTGAAATTGCAAGATAAACTAAATAGCCATAAATTATAAAAGCAATAATAAGATGGATAGATAATCGATAATGACTAACATCAGGTTGATTAACTAAACCACTTTTAACCATATACCAACCAAGAAAACCTTGTAGTAATATTAACAATAATATTATGTAAAGATGTTTTTTAAATTTTAGTGGTATGATTTTTTTTTTTTGAAAAATAATTAAAGGAATTAAAAATATTAAGAAAATTAATCTTCCCCATATTCTGTGTATATATTCCATCCAAAAAATAAATTTAAAATCATTTAATAACATATTTTTGTTAATTAATTTATATTCAGGAAATTGTTTATATTTGTTAAATAAATCAATCCAATCATTATTAGATAAAGGAGGAATAATACCTGTAAATACGTTCCATTCTACAATTGATAAGCCAGAGTCAGTTAATCTTGTTAGTCCTCCAATAAAGACCATAGTAAATATCATGAAACAACAAGTTAAAAGCCACCAATATAAATATTTTTTTTCAGAAAGATTATTATTCATATTTTACAAAAAAAAATAGTATAATTAATATAATAACATAAAAAAGTTGTAAATAAATAGTTGACAATTAGTTTAATTAACTATAATACAACCTAAGATAATAAAATAATATATTATGTTAAAAAAAACAGGACCAAAAAAAGAAACAATCGTATTACATGCAGGCCATAGAAAAGATGCAACAACTAATGCTGTTGCTGTTCCAATTTATCAAACAACCTCATATCAATTTAATG